>Ga0207902_1000024_pt1 | contig 166895 bp, 147 predicted proteins | sample LinPmetageLP45_FD_184056 | JGI IMG/M metagenome (GOLD analysis project Ga0207902, IMG submission 184056) | Marine viral communities from the Pacific Ocean - LP-45 (SPAdes) | ecosystem: Environmental > Aquatic > Marine > Oceanic | place: Pacific Ocean | collected 2011-06-12
GTGAAGGCTTCGATATACATGGTTTTACTCCCCAAAAAGAGAGTATAAGATCACGACTAAACCGGATCGTCAAACTGATCGTTTAGTTTCCGCCAACTGGTCAATAAATATTCACGATCTCACCCTGGTAACAGACCCCGTTAATGTTGAAATTGTGCTGCAAGAAGCAAAAAATGGCTTTGTGCTGAATGCTTTACCTTATATAGAAAATGAGATGTATTTTCATGAGGGTGAAGGCCGCTTTTTTGCTAAGAATGGCAGTAGTGTTCGTTTTGAAGACGATGCTGAAGGCGCGCTGGCTAAGACGCTTGTTATGGATGGGAGTATTCGGGGAGTTAGGAATAGTAAGCGAGAAACTCAGTGATAATATGACGTATCCAATAAACTAGCTTGCTACTTTCTGGCTTTAGGCATCAAGACTTTCTAACGTTGGTTTACTCCTTTAACAGTGTGAATAGCTAACCAAATTAAAGAAAGTGTACTGCGGTACAGTTTTGATACCACGTGTTATGCCTTTCTTATTAGCTTCCACAGCGAGAAACGCAGTGATAATATGGTGATTCCAATAAACTAATTTGCAGCTTTAGGCATCACGACTTTCTAACGTTGGTTTACTCCTTTAACAGTGTGAATAACTAACCAAATTAAAGAGAGTCTACTGCGGTACAGTTTTGATACCGTCGTGTTGTGCCTGTCTAATTAGCTCGTCCTAGTATAATTTCCAAGGTTTCAAAATAATTGGATAGCAAAATGACTATTATTTATAAGATCGGCCTTTCTAAAAATGAAGAAACCATATGTAGAGAATTGAAAGCTCTCATTGAAGAGCATATTGATGAAATATCAAGCGAAATAGTCTCGGACCTTAGTCATATTGATGACAGAGCCTATTCCGTCACAGGCTTGGAGATAATTTCCGTGTCACATGCTGAGGATAATCAATACAGTTTAGATTATAAGTATGATTACAATATTTATAACGGTTGCAGTGACCTCAATGTTAATGATGACGTTTGTGAAAGTTTGTCTTTTACTGTTCATGAAGATGGGGAACTTGAGTTTGATTTTCCTGAATACGAAAAACGAAGTACATTTGACGAACTATAGGGTTCACAGGGTTAAAACGACTACTTAGTTCTAAACTAATACGTTCGCTTATGGCCGGAAAAAAGCCCCTCAAAAATATCTATTAGTAACCCTGTCGTGGTCGAATAAAGTGTGTGAGTTTAGCATTTAATTTGTAAGGATTTTTTCAGGTCGAAAATCGAATAGAGTTTGTGAACATCCCCATAACTGAATCGTCTCTTTCTCTTCAAAATTTAGCAAAGTTTGTGAGTAGTTTTGCTAATAATAGTCATCTCTTGGATCATGATATGGATCAAAACCATGTTCGTGAATTACCTTCTTGATAAACGCAATATCAGTAAACTCTTCACTTCTACAAACCAGCCAACTAAATAACCTTACAATGCTGTGAATTTCCGGCCGATTCTCACCTCTCCATGATAATAGGTGTTGCATTATCAACCGAGGGCCATCATCAAGTTCATATAGTCTACTTTTTACGTTGGAAGGTAATCCTGCTAGTTTTCGTAATTCAGTCACATCTTTTATGTCGTTTAACTCAAAAGGCATTTCTCCAAAAAACACGTTATAAGCAAAAATGCCAAAAGCCCAAGTATCATAATTTTTTGTCGCTGAACCATGTTCCAAAAAGTCTGGAGGCATAGAAACGAATGAAGTCAATAAACGCTTATTGTTATCATGAAAAACTAACTGCTCATCAGCATCTCGTTCAATGCCGTAAATATGCGCATTTTCAAGGTCATCGGATTGACAATTACCTAGATCTAAAAATTTAACTCTTGGATCATTTTCGGTTCTGTCACGGTCATACTTAGACATCTCAAAGTCATCTAATAGTAAGATATTACTTGGGTGAAGATCTCTATGTACATAGCCTGTTTGACTGAAATAACTTAAACCAGATGCAATTCGATGAAGAAACTCATATTTTTCTTCAATTGAATAATCTTTTGTTGAAATATGTGACAATAATGAGCCTTCTTCATATTTATAACCAAAACAAAGAACCATACCTGAATGATACTCTTTTAAATTAAGTGCTATCTTAGGCAGAGGATAGCTGCTTACTGGCCCTATGAAGTACTTTGGATCTTTTGATGGGTTATCACCAAAGTCCATATTCAATTTATTATCCTTGAGTACTGAATACTCAAGTTTAAAGCGCTCTAACTCAAATTTATTTCTTGGAGAAATTAAAAACTTAACGACTATTTTATTATTACCTTTTACATAAACACTGCTTAACGCAGAGCCACCTCCTAAAGATTCTAAAAATTCATAACCGTCTATTTTGAGTAGCCCTAAAGACGACAAAATTTTATAGTTATTATCAGCAAACATTCTTAACCTTATACTTTTCGCAAAACAACATAACTTCTCCAGAAAAGTCAGATGGCATCTCTTCGACATTTCTAGCCACTCGATAATCGAATCCGTTAAGCTTTTCCGCAATATCAAAATTGGAGTCGCAACTCCTAGTAAATTCATCTGTTGGGATAAGATCCAAAAAATCATCTACTTCAAGACAGTATATTAGTGAGTTGTTTTCACCCACTAAGCTTATTTCCAGAAGCGACCCACCTGACTCGAAATGATTTGAAGCATGTTCTTTGCAAGAAGTACAAAAAACGGTCTGGCTTCTAGCACTTATTCCAAACCTTTCTTTAAACCAAGTATCTGCGGACTCGTGAATATTGCGAGGTGTAGTTTTTGGCATTCTAGGTCTTTTTAAATTTTCATTTTGATAAATACCATCTTCCAAAAAATGGCTTGTACCTCTGTATAAATGATTCATTTCTCTCCTGTTTGAAGTAATTTTAAGATCCATTTAAGCAATATATTTATCCTCTATTTCCGTAGCTCCATTCGCTAAGGAGCTACTGTTACATTGGGCCTAGAAATCACTTAGCATTATTTACTTCTTCGTTAGTCTTCAACTATTATTATTCAGCCAACTTTTCGTATCTGCTATATCAAATGCTCTACTACCATAGCCAATGTTTAATAAGTCATTCGGTAAAATTTATCAAACTTTTCGATACTTTTTTCTACAGCTGAAGCTGCCAAATCAGACTCACTAGGTAACGGCTTAGCATTTAACATGAACAAAAATCGTTTTACCTCTCCCACATTGTTTTTTTCAACTTCAATCACTCCACCAAATGCCCCTACTTCAAACCCATGTTTGTTCAACAGCGCCACCAAAGTATTAATAGGTTGCCCATCCAAGTAAAAATGCATGTGGTTTTACCATGCTGTACAACACAAATTTCAGCTAAATTAGCTTGCTGGAAATAGTAAACCGCCTCATCGAAAAGAACTTTAGCCTGAGGATCTATAAAATCGACTTTATGTTCACCAACTGAAATTCTATAACCTCCTTCAGTGAGGATTTGAAACATTTCTTGTCGTACACGGTTTGTAGTAGCATAGTTAATTAAGCATCGACAACCAATGGGGAAGAACAATTAAAATTGTGAATGGCGCCTGCTAAAAATCAAAAAGTTAAAAGCTTATTTTTTTCAATCAAAATTGTGAACAAATCTGATCTTGGCATTAAGGCCTATTTCCTCAAGTTCTATAACCAACCAGCGCTTCTGTTTAGAAGCAACACCTTAAATCGACTGAATGAAGAACTACTGCTATTGAATCTAGATTTCACCTACTTCCTGATGCCCCTCAAATAAATAGCTTAATCTAGTTAATGCTTCATCTGACAACTCCTGAGTAATTAATAGAGTTAAATTATGTTTAGCTCTAGAACAGGCAACATAAAAAAGGTTGCGATTTCTTTCAAAGCTATCTTTTTTATTATCAGGATAACCATTCTCCATAAACTCAAACAGTTGATTCCAGTTGTATTGGTTCCAACCTCGCCCTAGCACGACAAGTACATTATCGAACTCAGCGCCTTTTACGCCATGTTTCGTAGAAAATGGTGTCTTCTCTTCGATAAATTTAGACAGCTGTATAACTTGTAGATATGGGATTGCTCTTAGAGAGGTTATCTTCCTGAGGAATCTCTTACTCTTATCATCCAAATCATCTATATCTTCAGCTCTTAACTCTTGAAATCTGCCTTCCAACTGAGCTATTTTGTTAGACAGACGGGGTTTGTCAATATCTGAAAGGTAATCTAATAGATCTCCAATTGTTCCTCTCAACCGTATCTCATTTATCCTAGTTAAGTTCTCAACCCATAGTCGCTTATCGTTTTGACAATGCAGCTGGGGGAATTTCTGATTAATTACTTGAAATAAATCACCATACTTTCGCGCTTCAAAAAAGGCTGACATTGGCTCAATGACATCGACTAAATATTTAATGTATGGGTCACTTTTTTTCAAATAGTCTTCTGGGTAATCAAAGCAGTCGGCAAGCTCCTTATAGCCTTGTTTAGTCGCAAGCGCGTTATTTGTAAGCATTAATACTTTTGTGCTCTCTGAGTCAAAGTCCCATCCTTTGGCTTCCATAAGGCTTTTCACATCTTCAAAATACTTATGTGCTATTTCTTCAGGTAGATCACCTTTCCAATGTCCACCAGTTCGACGTTCTCCTTCCCAAGAATTGGAGTGATATACAAAAACTTCTCCACCGGACTCAGGGGCAGACTCATGCTGAAGCAGCTCAGGCCGCATTTTATTCAAACATTTAACGATATTACTATCTGAGCGGAAATTTGCATTTTTTCCTATTTCTACAATTTTGTTTCGTGAGCTTTCAATTAAGCCACATGCGGCACTACCATAGATTTTTTGCCAATGATCTCCAAAAAGGCCAATCAAAATACCAGCATCATTATCAATAAGATTATCTACAATTGAAGTCGCTAAACCAATATTAGTATCTTGATACTCATCGATGAAAATAAAAGGGAACTGAGCTTTGAGAAGTGATTGGAACTTCGAGTTGCTTAATAAAGATGCCATTAATTTTATGACGTCGTCGTGATGCAACTCTATGGTTGCTTGGTCAATTTTTGGAAAGCCTAAATCATAGATAACCTTTTGATTATTTATTCCGCCCGCTTCAGCAATACGGTCTGCCCACCTATCACTTAACTCAGGTATTAGAATTCGAATATGTGCTTGGAATTGTTTTATAAAGCTCCAACTAAATGCGTGTATAGTATCTGCTAAAATTATAGGGTGGTTATCTGTTCTTTCTCGTATTTCGTTCTTAGCAACATTGGTGTACGTGATACAAGCTATTTTCTGGTCTTTTTTTGAAAGCTCTACGGATTGGCTGTCAATTAGGTATTTCAAAGCCTTTATAAGTGAGTAAGTTTTACCAGCACCTGCACCTGCTTCTAAACGAAAGCATCTGCCATCTCTGATTGCGGTATACATATCATCTAAAGCTTGCACTGATGCTTGCTCAGCTGGACTAACTTCAGACATTATCATCATCCTCAGTTGCTTCCACTGCGATCTCTACGTCTGTATCAGCAACGAGAGGCTTAGTTTCCAGTACAGATGTATTGCAATCCAGCCAAACTAGTCCTTCAGCAATATATTTTGGCACATTCCATTCAGTTTCATCTATGGAGTATTTGATCGCAAAATTAGCTTTGCTTCCCTTGCCAATTGATTCTGCTATTTCATATGCGGAGGATTCTATATCCACCTCTTCATCCCCAACAAGGTCATCAAAAGCCTCTCTATTTGCTAATACAAAAGCATCTTCAAAGCTTCTAGCACACGCTTCACGATCCAATTCAGGAGTTTGATAAGCGATTCTTCGATAGCCTTTTGTTTTTTCAATATCAGTTTTGTTTTTTAATTCATCTAAAACTGGTCTTTCGCCTTCACTAAACCACCTGTTCAGGCCGCTGTTTGATGAGTGTGTACCTTGGCTAGCAGGGCATGCTGGATAAGTAACGCGCTTACCACTTTCATCTCTTCTAACAGAATCAAGGTCTGTAATAACCAAAGTTTTAAGCTCTAGAAAGTCAATAAATTTATAGAAATGATGAGCATATGCACCTCCGACTTCAACAACTGAAAGATACTTACTTCTGAGCGAGGTTCCTTCACTCCCATCTACCTTTTTGATTATTTCGGGTAATATGATCCTCTCCGTAGCTCCTTCGATTAACATTGCCTTATCTGCAAAGTACAAATCACATTTAGTCAGTGTCAAATACTTGTGTAGAAATTCTTTATCTTCTTGCAGATCTGCGGCCGAAAACTCTGCTCCTAAATCCTTTATTTGGGTAAAGCCAGGAGTTTTCGCTAGAAAATACCTTACTTTGCTAAAGTCAGCTTCATTAGCAATACTTGCTGAATGTGTACTTATAACAAACTGGATAGGCCAAGCTACTCCCTCATTGAAGCTCTTTTCAAACTCAGAAACTATCCCGTCCAGTTGTCGAACAAATACCTCTTGCATCTGGGGATGTAAATGCGCTTCAGGTTCTTCGATGAATATGATGTGGGATTTCGGCGCTGTTTCTTCAGCTTGATAAGCTCTAAAAAACTCATAGATACGAAAAAGAATAAAGATAAGGTTTCTAAAGCCAAGGCCATTGTATGTTTCAGGCAGGGTAAAATGGTCATCTTTCCGGTAGTAGACCTTAGTATTGCTCTCAAGTAGTGATTTTACATTCAACTCAGTCGACGCACTCAAATTTGGATCTTGTAAACCAGGATATCCAAAAATTGTTAGCGTGGGTAAAAGTTGCTCTACCTTCCCTTGGAAGTCCGTATCAACTCTTGTTTGCAACTCTTCTACGACTTCATTAATTTCTCCTGATAACGCTTTAAATGTTTCAGGTGCACCTGCATTAGATGAACTGTTAAAGATGTTACCTAATGATTTACCTAAAACATCCCGCTCATTGTGAGTTTCATCATCCAAACCACGTTGGGCATTGATGACTTCTGCGCGTATCAACCGTTTTATTTTATTAAAATCTAACTCTACTCTGTTATCAGAGTTGTTAGGTTCGATCGCGTACAGCACAGATTCAAAGTTGAGGCTGATTGACTCTTTCAGTGCTTTGAAATAGCTTGTTCGATCACTTAAATCTAAACCACTAAACAGGCTGTTAATCGCCCCATTTTTAACTTGGTACGAAGCTAGTATCCTCGTTTCGTATAAATCCTCATCAAGATCGATAATAAAGTCACCAAGTACTCCATAAGCATCGGCATCATCGCGATAATCAACCAATAATTCTAATTCAATAGTAGGAATTTGTGGCCGAATTTCTTGCTCATCAACTCCCTTCTGAAAAGCAACCAACGCATTTTCAAACTCACTTAAAGATAATTGATTAAAATCCTCATATTTTAATCTTGGTGACGGACCTGCTAAAAAGCTTCTAAATATTTCTGTAACCGAGGTCTTACCGGTATTGTTTCTTCCAACAATTAACGTAGATCTTTTATCCAATGTCATTTGGACATCTTTTAATAATCGGTAATTTCTGATGCGCACTTCTTTAATTAACATTTGATATCCCTATTCTTTTCGTTATCTAAATTACTAATCAGGTTACAAAGACGCTCTAAACACATCTATTCCAATAACTAATTTTTGCTGAAATTTCATAGTAATACGCTTTCATGCAAAAGACTATACTCAGGATTTTTAAGGAATGCCCAGTAGAAAGCTGCTTTTAATGTTTAGCAATAATCTTAAACCTAACCTTCAAATAACCGTTAATGGAGATAAATCCAAGCGTCATCCTAAACACCACTCCTCCTTCTACTTCTCGGTATCGCAGCAGGCAGAACGCTATAAAGCCACTCTTTATCATGCTTGAAAAGCCAGCTGTAGCTTGCTCTGCACTCACGCTGAGAGTCACCGCGATAATATTCGGGGTGCTCTGACAAGGCCCGCAGAATAGTCTGCTGGTGTTTATTGCACTGCGCATTAAAACGCATCTGATTTAAATGGTGTTCTTAGTTCATACCTAACTTTTCCACCTTCAGTAATACCCAACCTTGCCTCACTAATTGCTGGGCGGCTGATATAACGGCAAAGCCTATCTATTTCAGCGAAAATAGATGACTGCCCCATAGTTTAAATTCAAATAACCATCCGAAAAAAAACAAAAGGCGATTCATATTGACCGGCTCATCAATAAGACAATGAATTTCAGATACTTGTTATTTTAGTGGCAGAACGTTATTAATAGGTCTGTTTATCTTTCATAGTTTGCATTTACCACGGTATCCAATTTTGAGAATAGATATTGCCCAAAAGCGAATAAAAGCCTGTCTGGACGATAAAAGTACCAGACTCGACTTGTCTAATCTGGGGCTAACTATCTTACCCAGCGAGATAGGTCAACTTAATCATCTTCAGTATCTTAACATTCGTGCTAACAGGCTGACTGACATTAAAGAAGTTGCCAAGCTAACTGCGCTGACTGAATTGGTTTGCATTGGCAACCAACTTCAAAATCTACTGGGTGTTGATGCGCTTACTGGTTTGACTAAGCTTATTTGCTCAGCAAACCAACTCACTTGCCTTCAAGCGATCACCGGTAATGTAGATTTGGAATATCTTGATTGTGGTGACAACAGACTGGCAAAAATTGAAGAGGTAAGTGAGCTTCCCGCTTTAATTACGCTGAATTGCTCGGAAAATAATCTCAAAAGTTTAAAGGGAATTGAAGCGCTAAATAAAATGACTAGCCTGAATTGCTGTAATAATGATTTGATTAGTCTTGAAGGAATTGGCGAACTAACTTCATTAATTAGCTTGTGCTTCGTTAACAACCCTATTCGGCATGTACCACACTCGATTTTGAATAATACTTGGGAGACAGTTAGAGCTTACTATCATGATATCGCACAGTGCGGATATTTAATAAATAACCGCCACAAGATGCTTTTGCTTGGTAACGGCCGGGTGGGTAAAACCACCTTGGCACATGCATTAAAAGATAATACACCACAAAAAGGCAAACCGAGGAAAGAGTCAACTATTGGCATAGCTTTGCTTGACTGGCCGTTAACCGATGATGACGGCAATAATTGGAAAGTGCGTGTTTGGGACTTTGGCGGACAGGAGCTTTATCACGCCACTCACCGGCTTTTTCAGTCTCAGTCAGCCATTTATTGTGTACTTTGGACGGAGAATCCCTCCGAACAAGACACACAATTTGATCATACACTGCGTTATTGGTTGGACTTAATTCACGACAACAATTCGGATTCTCCGGTCGTAGTGATCAAAAGTAAGTGTGATATAAGTCGCAATATGGGACCTCATAATAAAGCGCTTGAAGACGACCTTTATTGCAATCTGTCACCCATTAGCGTGAGTGCTTGGGATGGCACTAATATGCCTATTCTGAGAACGACAATTCAAACCTTGATAAATCGTCAAGCAAGCTTACAAATTAGAATCCCTACATCTTGGGGCGAAGTAAGAACAAAGCTTGATACTTTAGGCACCACGATTTCCAAACAACAATTTGAAGCATTGTGCATCGAATACGAAATACTGGATGCCGAAGCGCTACTCACCTACTTGCATCAATGTGGCGATGTGTTTTATCGCGATAACCATTTCAATGACACTATATTCATTGACCAAAATTGGGCATTAACTGCTATTTATCGGTTGTACGAAATCTCAGAAAAAATGGGGAATCCAAGAACCTGGATTGAAAGAAATTGCGGTCTTGTCAGTGGTAGTGAATTACAACAGATATTTCCTGATTATAAACCACACGAAGTTCAATTATTTATTGGCTTTATGCTTCAAGCGCAAATGTTGTTTTCAATCCGTCCGTCACACTTTTTGTTTTGCGACCAGATCTATGTTATGCCAGCGCTGCTACCAGCCCAAAGACCCAAAGGTGTGCCAGACGTCACAACGGCTTCCATGCAGTACCGATTAAGTTATCCATGGTTGCATAGATTAGCTATTGAACGAATAATCATCGCATGTCATCACTTATCATCCAAAAGTCATTGGTGGCGAGATGGTATTGGAATTGAGATCGATAAATCACTTCAATGCAGCATATTTTCCGATTCCAAATCAAGCACGTTGACCATTGCATTTTGGGGTTTGGAAAGTGAAATAGCGAAATCTTTGGCAAGGGTGATAAAAACCATCGAAAATACCAAAGTAGCCTCTCCCATCAGTGAAGAAATGTGGCTTAATAGTAAGGGTTGGTGCGAAGTCAGTGATATCAAACGTTTTGCAGTGGTAAGTGAAGACATAGTCGATAAGCGCGGCAATACTCATCCAGGGCTAGCTTATTACATGATGTTGGGTATTGAGTGTGCTGCCATTAGTGAAGCACCGCCCATCAAGCACACCAATATATTTACAGAGGTTTATATGAATTTCGAACAAAAAAATGTAGTCGGCAATTTGATTGAAGGGAACGTGACTAACTCTACGGTGACATGCGATATTAAAGTTGGGCAAACACCTCAAGAGCTTGACAATACACTTCAAAACCTTGAGGCGTTAATCAGCAAGTTGGAAAAAGCGGAATTTCAAGGCAAGAGAAAATACCTTGGTCAACTCGATACAATTCAGGAAGAACTGCAAAAGCCAAAACCTAAACTGACGTACGTTGAAGAACTACTTAAAAACTTTTCCGACATTATGAACAATTTAGAGAAGGGGCAAGCACTTTACAAAAGAGTCTCAGAATTTTTGATCGGTTGCGGTGTGACTTTTTAGAAACAGTGTGCCCAGCAATAGCCGAGCACAGCAATCCAGATGTCGTTACCTTAGTATGGCTGAATCAACGAAAACGTTTGACGATCAGCCAATGTTGACTAGTTGAACAATTTCACCAAATATTTACTGCACCCAAGGTACAGTGAATCCAAAAAATTACCGAACTTCTGCATCCCTTTAGATGCCTTAATCATAGGCCTCTTCCATGAAATATTTCTTTCTATCATGGAAATTAATCAGTCCTTTTTCGACTGTTCATCGTGACAGTAAAACTATAGTTAAAGGTTACCTATCAATGTCCGCTTTAATTGGTTACGATCTGTTGTTATCATTTCAGGCTGACGGGTAGCAAAACGTACACAGCAGCCGACAAAACACTAGCACTCAAAGGTATAAATTTGCACAAAAAAGCGAGCCAAATGGCTCGCTTTTACAAATAATTCAGTACTAGAAGTAACGGTGCTAGCTCAAAAACAACCTACTCCCCTACCCCTCAATATAACTCTCTATACTAGGGCAAGAACAAATCAAATTACGGTCACCAAACACATCATCAATGCGGTTAACCGACGGCCAGAATTTGTTTCTGTGTACTTCTGGTACTGGGTACGCCGCTAAGTTGCGGTCGTAGCTGCGGTTCCAGTCGCTGTCACAAATATCGGCTAGCGTATGTGGTGCATTGTGTAACGGGTTGTCGGTAGCATCCCACTCGCCGCTTTCTACTTTCGCCACTTCTTGGCGAATGCTTATCATGGCGTTCACGAAGCGGTCTAGCTCGTATTTCGCTTCCGATTCAGTCGGCTCAATCATTAGCGTGCCGGCTACTGGGAAGCTCATAGTAGGCGCGTGGAAACCGTAGTCATTCAAGCGTTTTGCTATGTCTACTTCGGTTACACCGCTGGCTTCTTTTAATGGGCGTAAGTCAATAATACATTCATGCGCTACGCGGCCGTTTCGGCCTTTGTACAATACGTTGTAGTGCCCTTCTAACGCCTTGGCTACATAGTTGGCGTTAAGTATGGCTACTTCGGTTGCCTTACGTAGGCCAGCCGAGCCCATCATCTTAATGTACATGTAGCTTATTGGCAGAATAGACGCACTGCCCCATGGTGCTGCTGAAACCGCACCGCAGTCTTTACCTGCTGTTTCAATATTCACTACCGTGTGGTTTGGCAAGAAAGGCGCTAGGTGCGACTTAACACCAATTGGCCCCATACCTGGGCCGCCACCACCGTGTGGAATACAGAAGGTTTTGTGTAAGTTTAAGTGCGATACGTCTGAGCCAATATAACCAGGTGACGTAATGCCCACCTGCGCGTTCATGTTCGCGCCATCCATATACACTTGGCCGCCGTACTGGTGCACAATTTCACACATTTCACGAATAGTTTCTTCGTACACGCCGTGGGTAGATGGGTAAGTGATCATAGCGCACGATAAATTATCGCCCACTTCTTCGGCTTTCTTGCGAAGGTCGTCTAAATCTACGTTACCGTTGTTGTCACACTTCACTACCACTACGTTTAGGCTAACCATTTGTGCCGAAGCTGGGTTAGTACCGTGTGCTGAACTTGGAATTAAGCATACGTTTCTGTGCCCTTCACCGCGGCTTTCATGGTAACGCTGAATGGCCAACAAGCCTGCGTATTCACCCTGTGCGCCTGAGTTAGGCTGCATAGAAAGGTTGTCGTACCCGGTTACGTTAATTAACCACTCGGCTAGCTCGGCAATCATTTCTTGATAGCCTTGTGCTTGATTCAGTGGTGCAAACGGGTGAATTTGGCCGAACTCTGCCCACGTTACGGGTATCATTTCCGCTGTAGCGTTTAGCTTCATGGTGCATGAACCCAATGAAATCATTGAGTGGTTCAAAGCTAAATCTTTATTCTCTAGGCTTTTAATATAACGCAGCATTTCAGTTTCTGAATGGTACTGGTTAAACACTTCGTGCGTAAGAATATCGCTAGTGCGTAATAAGTTTTCTGGAATGGCGCTAGCTGGCTGCGTGGTTACATCAGCATCTAGTGCTTCTACGCTTAGGCCGTGGTCGCTGCCTAGAATAACGTTAAACAAGGTAGCAATGTCTTCACGGGTAGTGGTTTCATCAATTGAAACCCCAACTGCGCCGTCTAAATCGGCACGTAGGTTTAGGCCGTGTTCGTAGCCTTTGTTTAGTACAGCGTCTTTGTTATCTACCAATACGGTTAAAGTATCGAAGTAGGTGCTGTGCTTAAGGGCTACACCCTTGTTTGTTAGCCCTGTCGCTAAGATATTGGTTAAGCGGTGTATGCGCTGAGCAATGGTTTTTAAACCTTTAGGGCCGTGGTATACGGCGTAAAAGCTGGCCATGTTAGCTAGCAGTACTTGCGCGGTACAAATGTTCGAGTTGGCTTTTTCGCGGCGTATATGTTGCTCACGCGTTTGCAATGCCATGCGTAGTGCTGGGCGGCCACGGGTGTCCTTACTTACGCCAATAATACGGCCAGGTAATGAACGCTTGTAGCTGTCGCGTGTTGCGAAGAAGGCAGCATGTGGACCGCCGTAGCCCATTGGTACACCAAAGCGCTGTGCGCTGCCTAAGGCAACGTCTGCGCCTAGTTCACCGGGCGATTTTAATAACACCAAACTCATTAGGTCGGCGGCTACTGCCACTATGCCTTTTTTGGCTTGTACCGCGGCAATAATGTCTGAAATGTCGGTTACTTCACCGGTAGTGCTTGGGTATTGCAGTAACGCACCAAATACATCGTGATCGGCAGCTTCGCTTGCAGGGCCGGTAATAATACCAAAACCAAACATTTCAGCGCGTGTGGCTACAACGTCGTGTGTTTGTGGGTGTACGTCATCAGCAATAAAGTAACTGCTGGCTTTTTTGTTTTTAGATACACGCTTAGCTAACGCCATGGCTTCAGCGGCGGCGGTGCCTTCATCAAGTAATGAAGCAGACGCTAGCTCTAAGCCGGTTAAATCGATGGTTAACTGTTGGAAGTTAAGAATGGCTTCTAAACGGCCTTGGGCAATTTCTGGCTGATACGGGGTGTAGGCGGTGTACCAACCTGGGTTTTCCAATACATTGCGCAAAATAACGTTAGGTACGTGGGTGTCGTAATAGCCCATACCAATGAAAGACCGGTTCACTACGTTTTTGCCAGCAACTGCTTTTAATGCGGCTAGTGCATCTACTTCGGTTGCCCCTTCGCCTACTTTTAACGGCTCGGGTAGCGCTATGCCAGCCGGTACGGTTTGCGCAATTAAATCGTCTAACGATGTTGCGTCAATGGCCGACAGCATTTGTTGAATTTCTTCTTCGCCTGGGCCTACGTGGCGGCGAATGAATGCGTCTTTTTGCTCTAGTTGAGCTAATGTAGGGGAAGTATTCGACATAACGTTGTTAAGCACTCGCAATGTATTGCCCCGAAAGGCAGGATAAAACACAAATAAAAACGTAAAGATAAAAAGGGGCCAATTAGAAGCCCCTTTTTAATTATTACTGGTTACTACGCTCCGGTTTAGAAGCAACTAACGAATTATTCTTCGTCAATGCTGTTTTCATAACCTTCAGCGTCTAACAAGCCTTCAACTTCTTCGGCATCATCTGCTTTAATTTTGAATAACCAGCCATCGCCGTAAGGGTCTGAGTTTACAAGCTCTGGTGAATCTTCTAGGTCTTCATTAACGCCAACGACTTCGCCGCTAATAGGCGCGTAAACGTCTGAAGCCGCTTTTACCGATTCAGCAACAGCGATATCGTCGCCAGTACTTACTGTATCGCCAACGTCTGGCAGTTCTACAAATACCATATCGCCAAGCAAGCCTTGAGCGTGCTCAGAAATACCTACTGTGAAAACACCGTCGCCGTCTGGACGAACCCATTCGTGGGTAGATGCGTAACGTAAATCTGTTGGAATGTTGCTCATAATCGTTCCTGTTATTCTCTGTTAACTTATAAAACACTTTTTCCGTTGCGAACAAAGGAGGGCTTAACCACTTTTACTGTAACCCACTTTTTGCGCATTTCCACCTCAACAGTTTCGCCAACATCTGAAGGTACTCGTGCTAACGCAACAGAGTGGCCTAATGTAGGTGAAAATGTACCCGAGGTAATAATGCCTTCGCCGCTTTCGGTTCTAATTTTTTGACCGTGGCGCAACACGCCTTTATCTGTCATCACTAAGCCAACTAACTTGTCGGTACCGGCTTCACGCTGTGCTTCTAGTGCGCTGCGGCCAACAAAATTACGGTCGCTTGGTTCCCACGTAATGGTCCAGCCCATGTTAGCGGCTAGTGGCGATACGGTTTCATCCATATCTTGGCCGTACAAGTTCATGCCTGCTTCTAAACGAAGGGTGTCACGAGCACCTAAACCGCAAGGCTTAACGCCTGCGTCTAGCAAGTCTTGCCAGAAGCCAGCGGCTTCACTAGTAGGCACCATAATTTCGTAGCCTGCTTCACCGGTGTAACCCGTAGTAGCAATAAATAAATCTTCAGCTTGTACGCCAAAGAATGGCTTCATGCCTGCAACCGCTTCTTTTTGCGCGGCGCTGAAAAGCGTTGCGGCTTTTTCTTTGGCGTTAGGGCCTTGCACGGCAATCATGGCGAATTCTGGGCGTTCGGTAATAGATACGTCGAAACCTTCGGCGTTGCTATTAAGCCAGTTCATGTCTTTTTCGCGTGTGGCTGAATTTACTACTAGGCGATAGTTAGTTTCATCGAAGTAATACACGATTAAATCGTCTACCACGCCGCCTTCTTCATTAAGCATGCCGCTGTATAGCGCTTTGCCTTTTACTTGAAGTTTGGCCACGTCGTTGGCAAGAAGGTGTTGAAGGTATGCTTTGGCTTGTGTGCCTTTTACATCAACAATGGTCATGTGCGACACGTCGAACATGCCTGCATCTTGGCGAACTGCGTGATGCTCTTCTATTTGAGAACCATAGTTAATTGGCATATCCCAGCCAAAGAAATCAACCATTTTGGCACCAGATTCTAGGTGCTTGGCATGTAGGGCGGTGGTGTTAGACATTCCACTTTCTCTTAGGTAAGGGTAGAAAACACCACCGAGTATAGTGAGTGAAATAAGGCGCAACAAATTGAAAATTCTTATCAATACATTTATAAAGGTAATGTATACGATTTACTACATCAGGAATTCAAATCTTAATGAAGCAGCTATCGCTAGATAATTTGCGCACTTTTGTGAGTGTTATAGAGCTTGGCGGCTATGCCAAAGCCGGTGAATTTGTGGGCCGTTCTCAGCCTGCTATTAGTTTGCAAATAAAAAAACTAGAATCCCAGCTAGAGCGAAAGCTGTTTACCAAAGTAGGTCAACGGCACTTACCTAGCGCCGATGGCAATTGGCTTTACCCTAAAGCCAAGGAACTACTAGAGCTTAACGACAACATATTTAGAAGCCTAATTCCTGCGCCGTTAAGTGGCCGTTTGCGTTTGGGTATTCCCAACGAATTTGCATCAACCTTACTGCCTGGGCTTATTGGTGAATTTTCAAAGCGCTACCCTGATGTGTCGCTAGAGGTAACATCATCACTTAGCCGCGATTTACTGCACCCCAGCCAACGCGATCATTTCGATTTAATTTTAGCGCTGGTAAACCCTAGTGAAGATACCGAAGGGGAAGTGGTACTTGAAGATGAAGTAGTATGGGTAGGTGATGCCACCCGCCCATTTGTAGGCGACAGTATTCCGTTGGTGCTTGCCCCTGATGGCTGCATGTACCGAAGCCGGGTAATAGAGCAATTAAAACAGCAAACCTTTGCGTGGAAAATTACCTATACCAACGCCGATTTAGGCGGCTTGGTGGCGGCTATTCAACAAGGCTTAGGCATTACCGCCCTTGCCCGCTCTAGTTTGCCGCAAAACTTATCACCCCTTAACCACCCCAAACTCCCTAAACTAGGCAGAGTAAATATTTGCCTATTCAACCAAGACACCCAACACCCGGTTATTAGTAAAACGTTGGCGGAGTTTATAACCTCGCGACTCAAAGACAGTGCATAAGCGCTAACGCTAAACGCCGCGGCTTTCATACTTTTGAAAACCGCAGATATTGGCGTTTAAAAGCCGACGCACTGTTAGGCGTTAGCTACGAGATAGCTACGAGATAGCTACTAGATAACTGCTGAATACCAGGCCACATGCCAGAAACTAGCCCACCGTCACCTTGCTTTACGCTCTTAAAGGCACCAACTTACCCAAGGGTTTCTCAATACTTTCTGGTGGTTCGGTAAAGTAAACCGGCGCTTTGTCGGTCATGTATAAACAGTCTTCTAGGCGCACACCGAATTTGCCTGGTATGTATAAGCCGGGTTCATTTGAAAAGCACATGCCTTTGTTAAGTGGTGTGGTTTCGCCGCGCACAAAGTTCACGCTTTCGTGGCCTTCCATACCAATGCCGTGGCCTGTACGGTGGCTTAAGCCTGGCAACGCGTAGTCTTTGTCGTAGCCTTGGGTAACATAATATTTGCGAACCGCATCATCTACTTTGCCTGCTGGCGTACCAATTTTAGCCGCAGAAAACGCTACGTTTTGGCCTTCACGCACGGTATTCCAAACATCTACCACCTGCTGTGATGCTTTACCAAATACCAATGTACGGCTAATGTCCGACTGATACCCATGTACGCTGCAGCCGCTGTCTAACAATATTACCGAGCCTTCACTAATGGTTTGTTTGGCATTGGTGCCGTGCGGGTACGCACTGGCGTCGTTGAACAATGCCAAGCACCATGCGCCGCTACCGCCCAATTGTTGCTGTGCGCTATTCATTAAACTTTTCACTTGGGCTTGGCTCATGCCAATTTCAAGCTTGCTGAATACATACTCGTAAGCACGAAGGGTAACTTCGTTGGCTTTATGCATAAGGGTAAGTTCAGCCGCCGTTTTATACATTCTACAGCCACGGGTAACCGGCTCGGCTGCCACAATATTCATGTTTGGCAGTACCTTGGTTACGCCTGTTACCACAAAATAGCGAACGCTGCTTTCAAAGCCAATATTGCCTTTTTCGATTCCGCGAGATTTTAATATGTTGGCGACCACATCGAACGGGCTTTCGTGTTCTTGCCATACACGTACGTCGTCGCCCACTTTTAAACTTTCTAACACACTGGGTTGTTCAAAGAAGGGAGTAACCACGGCTACCTCACCTTTTTGCGGAATGACTAATGCCGTTAAGCGCTCGCTGCGCCACCACTGAATACCCGAGAAATAATCCATCGCCGCGCCCGGCTCTATGATCATGGCCGCCATATTATGCTGCGCCATTAACGACTGCGCTTTTTTAATACGCGCTTCACGCTCGGCTTTGGTAATGGGTGAAACACCAGAAGTAATAGGTTGTAACGATGATGAACTGTTTTTTGCGCTGGCTGTTGCATTAGCTGCGGCCAGGCTGGTTAGTGGCGTTAACGCCAAAGGGGCTAATGCTGCCGCGCCTGAAAGCTTAAGAAAGTCGCGTTTTTTCATTATCATTCCTTTAGTAATAATAGTGGCGAAGGCTTTGCCTACGCCCACATAACAAGTACTGCGGCAATCGCAATTAAGAACAAGCCTGCTATTTCCTGAACAGTCACTTTATGTTTAAGCCAATAGTGCGCTAACAATAAGGTTAATAGCACTTCTAGTTGCCCCAGTGTTTTTACTAAGGCCACATGTTGAAGTGCCATGGCTGTAAACCAGCATATAGAGCCTAAACAGCTTACCGTGCTGATAACCAACGTATGGGTGAATCGTTCAAACAGCTGCCTGAAAACATTCGGGTTAGTAAATAATATATATACACTTAACCCTATTGCTTGTGTACATAGCACCCATAGAAGTACCCATGCAGCCCCGTGAACAAATGGCATAGCAAGCATATGACTAGCCTCTCTTACGAATAACGACGTAAGCGCGAAACACGTACCGCAAGCTATACCTATTACTAGGGTTTTTAAGCTTAAGCCTTTTGCTCTATTCCCGCTGCTTAGTACAAATACAGCCACAGCTCCTACGGCAATACCTATCCAGCCAAGCACGGTTAAATAGCTACCAAAGAAAAGCATGCCCAACACAGCGGCTACCAGCGCTTCGCTTTTGGCTAGCCCGGCTCCTATGGCAAAATTCTTTTGTTTAAATAGCATAACCATGAATGCCGTGGCAGCTATTTGCAGCACCGAAGCCAGCAACACCATGATAATAAAATGGTGGCTAAAACTAGGTATCTGCTGTGGCGATGTAGTATGCAGCGCCACCACGTAAATAAGCGCTATAGGCGGCGCGAATAGAAATCGAGAAAGCGTTACACCCACGGTATCTACGTGGGTGCTAAGTTTGCTTTGCAGGGCATTACGAACAGTTTGTAAGACTACCGCGCCTAGGGTGTAAAATACCCAGTTCATCGATATAGATTCGCTTTTTGTTGCTAACTTCGTGTTACAGGCGGTACCCGATATACCTGTGCATGTCACATACCGAACTACTTACCGAGCTACTTACCGAGCTAGCGCTTATTGTGGTGCATCTAATGCTTTGGGCGCGGCGGTATCCAGCGCACGCTTTTTCTTAAAATCAGAATCGCGCTTCCAAACCGGCCATTGCTCGCCGTTTGCTAAATTAGACATCATAGTGCCAATTAAGGCTAAGTCTTGCTGTACGCCGCCCAATGTCCAGCTTGGTAGGTAATCGTCGTCGGCCTTGTGATAGCGTTTGGCTATAAAATTAGGGTCGGTATCGCCTAAGCTCATAAACAATAATGAAGGCACGCCTTGGCGAGCAAGCGCGAAATGATCAGAGCGAAAGAACAACCCATTTTGTGGGCGCGGATCGAGCTTCACCGAGCGCCCTTGCGCTGCGGCAGTAGCACTTAAATCATCTTCAAGTGAAGAGTACCCTTCGCCATACTGCAAAATATAATCTACCGCGTTATTTACGTTCATGCCGTCTATATTTAAAAACGCCACCATATTAGCGGTTGGAATAGGCGGATTTTTGGCAAAGTGATCGGCGCCCAGTAAGCCGGTTTCTTCGGCAGTAAATGCACTGAACATTAGGGTACGTTCAAACGGTGTTTGCTCGCTTTGTGCTACCAAGTTATTGGCTAGGGTTAGCACTCCGGCCACGCCCGAGGCATTATCTACCGCGCCATTATAAATCACGGTTTTACCGTTTTTCTCACTTTTCCCTAAGTGATCCCAATGGGCATGCAACATTACCCACTCGTCTGCGGCCGATGCGCCGGGCAATATGGCGGCTACGTTCAGCGACTGAGCATGGGTGATGGTATTTGAAAAGGTCAACGAGGCTTTCACTTTCATAGGAATAGGTTTGAACCCTGGCGTTGATGCTTGTTCTTTAAGTGCGGCGTAATCTAGCCCAGCTTGTTCGAACACCGTACGTGCCGTATTAAGATGTAACCACCCCATTACGCCAACTTGAGATAAGTTTTTGTTTTTATCCACTAAGGTGAATTTGGTATTTGAGTTAGAGTTTTCAACCACACCCCAGCCATAACCAGCAGGCATGGTTTCGTGAACAATAAATACGGCTTCAGCGCCTTGACGGGCGGCTTCTTCGTACTTGTAAGTCCAGCGGCCATAGTAGGTCATGGCATTGCCTTGGAATAAGTCAGGGTCTTTTGACGCAAAGCCAGGGTCGTTCACCAGCATAACCACTGTTTTGCCTTTCACATCTAACCCAGCGTAGTCATTCCAATTATATTCAGGCGCATTAATGCCGTAGCCCACAAAAATGACATCGCTATTTTTTAATGTGATGTCTTTCACAATTCGTTGAGTTCTAGCGGTGAATGCACTGCCACCAGCAAAGGTGTGCTGGCCTAAGGTTAAGGCCATATCACTTGAAGGGGTAATTTTTGCCAAGGGCACAGGCTGGGTGTAGCTATCGCCAAAAGCCGGTTTTAAACCAAGGGCTTTGTAGGCTTCCACTAAATAATTAACGGTAAGGGTTTCGCCTGCTGACAAGGGCCCGCGGCCTTCAAACTTGTCGCTTGCTAACGTACTAACATGAGTACGATATAAGTCTAAGTCGCTGTCGCTGATGGCAAGCGTTGAAGGCGTATCTGCCTGCGCTAACGCGGGTAGCGCTACACTGGCTGATCCTATACTGGCTAGCGCCAATAAGGCAAAAGCCATTAGCCCAGACTTACTGGTAGTAAGTGAAGAGGTGCGAACAGTAAACGAAGAAGTAAAACAAACTTTCTGGATAAATTGACGAATTATCATTAATTTAGGCGCTTGTATAAAACAGATACCTTAAGAGTATCGTTATACAGCGCCTAGCTCAATCGTTGGTATGCATTTGGGCGTATTTGGCTGCTTTTGTATGCGGCTTGAATGTGGCTGATAACGTGACTGAAAATGTGATCGGTTGTGCCTGAATGTGTTTAAAGCCCCATTGCGTGGTTGACAAAAGCCTGTTTAACCGCGCTAAGTTTATCGGTAGCGGCTAAGCCTACACCTCTAATTAGCTTCTTAAGCGGGTCGTTGCCATCGAATAAAAATTTAAACCCGTCCATCGCGGCAATCATCTTCATTGCCTCGGTTTTACGCGCTCGCTCGTAAGGGCGCAGGTAACGAAGCTGGCCTATGTCTTTTTGTTCCTCTAACAAGGTGCCGAGTAATGCAGCCAAGGCTAATGCGTCTTGCATACCTAAGTTGGCCCCCTGCCCCGCCAATGGATGAATAGTGTGGGCAGCATCGCCCACCAGCACTATGCCGTCTTTTGCCCATTCTCGGGCATAACGCATCGTTAGCGGAAATGCGGTTCTAGAGGTTTCAAGCGATACTGGGCCTAATGCATTGTTGCTTGCCGCTACTAGCGCATTACAAAATTCGCTATCGGAATACCCTTGTAAGGTTTTAGCAGCATCTGGGGTTTGCGACCATACAATAGAGCATACATTGGGGTCGCGCATAGGCAATAACGCTAATGGCCCTGTTGGCGTGAATGCTTGGCGCGCTACGTTTTCATGAGGTTGTTGGGTACGAATGTTTGCAACAATGGCGGTGTGTTCGTAATCGCGAAACGTAATAGGAAAATTAGCTTGTTTGCGCACGAAGGAATTAGCACCGTCGGCGCCCACTAATAATCTGCACGACAGCGCATCGCCGTTTTCTAGCATTAGCATGTTTTGCTGAGCGCTACTTAATACACGCTCTATGGTGGTATCAATTACCACAACGTTATCTTGCTTTAGTACCGAATGGGCTAGGCCATTAACTAAAGCAAGATTTTCGATAATAACGCCCAAGGTATCGCTTTCTAGTTCACCCCCAGTATCGTTACCTGCAAAGTGAATATCACCAAAGCTGTCTTTATCCCACACGTGCATGGCATTGTACGGGTTAGCTCTGCTTGCATCGATATGCTGCCAAACATCGGCTTTTTTCAACGCGCTAATATTAGCCTGATTAATTGCGCTAACCCGTGCCCCTGGCTTGTCGCCTAGTGGCTGGTCTATCAAGCCTTTATTTATAATAGCGATACGGCACGGCGCGTCTTTTAGCGCTGCGGCTAGGGTTAACCCTACTATTCCACCGCCTACAATGGCGATATCGGCATGTTGCATATCGGCTCTCTTTTTTTCTGTTTTTTTGGGTTCTAGATCTTGGTTTTAGCTTCTTGGTTTTAGCTTCTTGGTGCTAGGCTTTTGATACTAACTTTTTCCTGCCAGCCCTATAGCTTAAACACTGCGCCCATATCCTGTGGTTTGCTGCACAAACGCACGCTTCGCACTTGGTATCACATTTAATGCAGTTAGTGCCATATTTCTTGCTGCCACTAAGGGGAAATGACTATTCGAAAACGTACGTACTAACGTGTCGGTTAACGTAATAGTGGCGGTTCTGTCTTTACTGCGCTTGGCGGCGTAATCATTAAGTACGTTAAATTCCCCCGGATCGGTCACGCCTTTAAGCGTGTTCACCAAGGTAATAATATCGCGAAGTCCAAGGTTAAACCCTTGCCCTGCAATTGGGTGCAACGCTTGGGCCGCATTACCTACCACTACCGCACGATGGCTGGTAAGTGCATCGGTGTAACTTAATGCTAGTGGGTAGCTAGCCAATTCACTGATGGCTGTAATTTGCCCCTGCCGGTAACCAAATTCTTGCTGTAACCGCCGAATAAACGCTTCAGGGCTAAGCTGAATAAGTGATTCCGCGTGCTCACGAGCAACCGTCCATACTACGGAAAACCCCTTTCCTTTCACCACATGCCCATTAATTTCACTGTCGAAAGGTAAAAATGCAACGGGCCCGTTTTTGGTAAAACGCTCGTAAGCTTTGTTGTGATGAGGCTCGCTAGTATGGGCATTGAAAATAATAGCCACTTGCTGGTAATCGTCAGTGTGGCGGGTTAGCCCTACTTGCTGAGCAAGTGAAGAGCGACCACCATCGGCAATCACCAAAAGTTTTGCATTAATGGTGCTGCCGTTATTAAGCGTGACTAGCGTACTGTCGGTTTCACGGGCTAAATGAGTGACCGTGGCGGGTGCAATGTGCTGATACTGCTTGCTTTGCGACATCACATTATGGGTAAGCGCACTTAGCGACACTACTTGCCCAAAGGTATTAATACCAAATTCACTGCTCGATAAATTCGTTAAGCCAATACCACCTTTATCGCTTACTTCAATATGTTCAATTTTGCCTTGATTTTGTTTTGCTAGCTCAGCTAGCCCTACGCCCATGGCATTTAACTCATTGACTGTTCGCCTAGCAAGGGCGATTACCCGCGTATCGGTTAACGGGTTAAAGACGTTGCTTTCATTAGAGGAGCTGCTTGCATTGGAAGAGCTAGCTGCATTTGAGGGGCTGGCGGCATCTACCAAAGTCACCGAAAGGCCCGCTTGTTCAGATAGGCCTTTAGCCAACACGCAGCCTACTATGCCGCCACCTACAATCACTACGTCTTGCTGGCTCACGCTTTAGAACCTTCTTTTGTATTTTCTTTTTTACTTTCTGCCGTATTTTCTTTATTAGCTGGCTGTATCAGGGCTTCGATGTCTTTCACCGTTTTAGGTACATCGGCGGTTAGGATGTCTACGCCTGTTGCAGTCACCACAACATCATCTTCAATACGCACCCCAATACCTTTGTATTGTTCAGGCACATCGCTGTCGCTAGCAATATAAATACCCGGTTCTACGGTAAGCACCATGCCGGGTTTTAATAAGCGGTCTTGGCCGTTCAATTTGTAGTTACCTACATCATGCACATCTAAGCCTAAAAAGTGCCCTAGCCCGTGCATGTAAAACTGCCGCCATGCTTTTTGGTCAAGGTTTTCACCTACCGAGCCTTTTAACACGCCAAGGGCAACCAAGCCTTCGGTGATGACTTCAGCGCTGTGGGTCATAGCATCGGTTAAGGTAATACCTGGCCCAAGCATGGCCAATACACTCTCTTGTGCTTTTAACACCAACTCATATATCTCGCGCTGTGGCTTAGTAAATTTACCATTTACGGGGAAAGTACGGGTAATGTCTGCGGCATAACCCTGAAATTCAGCGCCTGCGTCTATTAGTACTAAATCGCCGTCTTGGATTTGCGATGAATTTTCGGTGTAATGCAAAATACAGGCATTTTCACCGCTACCCACAATTGTGCTGTAAGCCGGCGCGCGAGCACCTGCCATAGCGAACTCATGATGTAATTCCGCTTCCAGTTGATATTCGAAGCAGCCAGGTTTGGCATATTGCATAGCCCGCTTGTGCGCGCGGGCGGTAATTTCTGCGGCGGCTTTCATCATGGCCACTTCACAGGCCGATTTAAACACCCGCATTTCATGCAAAATAGGGCGAACGTCGGTAATAGTTTTGGGCGCTAAGGCTTCTTTTGGTGCATTGCGCAAAGTAGCAACAGCGCTATTCACCTGTGCATCGGCTTCTTCATTTTCACCTAAGGCGAAATAAAGATGGTCTTGGCCTTGAAGTGATTCAAGCAAAGCATCGCCTAGTTCAGATAGCTCAAAGGCTTCATCTAGGCTGAAGCGTGATAGTGCCGCTTCTGCGCCTAAACGTCTGCCTTGCCAAATTTCAGCGTCTTTATCTTTTGGTAAACACACCATGGCACGATAACTTTCACCATAGCGTGGATGATTCGATAAAATTAACCAAGCGTCGGCTTCTTCAAACCCGGTTAAATACCAAAAGTCGCTGTTTTGTCTGAACAAGTATTCAGTATCTCGGCTTCGGGTCACTAAACCTGCTGCCGGAATAACACAGACACTATTAGGCAAACATTGCGCTAACAGTCTATCTTGACGAGCGATAAATTCTTGCGCACTAATCATCTCATTCGCCTTTCTTCATCAATATTATAAAACTCATGCATCTAATGACGATCATGCTATTCGAAAGATTACCCTTACTTGTCACTTCACTCATGCCTTATGGAACAACGTTTTATTGCTTACGCGTTCCAACAAGCTTGAGATTATTTATTTAATGAACAGATGGCTTATCTTGCTGATCATCAAGCAAAGACTGCCCTAATTCGCTAAAGCACAAAATAGCGGATATCTTCACATATTCCATCACTTCAAATAAGGCGCGTTCCGACTCTTCATCGGCATCCATAGGTTCTTCCATACGGGCGATGTCAGCAAAATCTTCTAATGCTTCTTTTACATCGGCAGAACATTGCATTAAATCTTGCTGGTGTAAGCCAAATCCTAACATAAAGCCGTGCACCCAATTAATTAACGCTTCGCCTCTGTCATTGATAGGGGCTTGATCGTCAGGCAGCATTAACTGTAAGGCGAACTCAGGTTCAAGTAACTGCTGACACGTTTGATTAAACAATGTGTTTAACAGATAAGTGGTCGCATCGTTGAAGTTTTCACCTTGATTAATAGTGTCACTTAATGCAGAAAGCCACTTCTGATCGGTTAGCGACATTCCGCCACACAACATGCCACATAAAATACCGTGAACTTCGGCGCCATCTACCACTATGCCGTGTTGCGATAACTTGTTGCTAACGCTGTCGTAATCGAGCTGTTTTTCCACAAATAGGTTTCCTTTTTCGTTGAAACTTAATATTAGCAAAATAGCGCTATAAAACACACCATTGGTGATTTGGTCAGATGTTATTCAAGTAGTACTGGTCTTATGGGTTTTAACTGGCAACCTAGGATCAATTGCTCTATGATCGTCGTTACTGGATATGGAACTTCCTTTGCAGCAGATTAAGGTAAATGAGTAAAACAGACCTCACTTAAGCGAAGCAAATTTGAGCTTAAGTGAATAGCGTGTATAATTGCTGACCAACTGGTCAAGATTGGATTTATCGAATCTCATCAGTAATGGTTAAATTAGCTACGCAAATAATTCATTGGCGCTTTGGTGATCTACTTCACCCCACACCGCGTTTGATATACCCTGTTGCGTTATACAATAACAATGTTTCCTGGAATGTTCGCCAGTTCACTCTTGTCCCTGGCCGATGCTATTAAACTAGGAAGTTGAAACCATGGCTACTGTGCAAGCTCGGCTCGTATCGAGAAGCCTACGGCCATAGTGATGCTTCCGCCCTGAACTTTCGGTTCACGGGCGAACGATGAACAGCGGCATTTCGGGAGACGCCCTCTTTCGACGGAAGAAGAAATGGCAATAATAAATTTTGGCTCTATTAATATCGATCATGTTTATCAGGTAGATCACTTCGTTCAACCTGGTGAAACTCTTGCGTCTACTCACTACCAACAATTACTTGGTGGTAAAGGTGCGAACCAGTCAATTGCCCTAGCGCAAGCCGGTGCAGATGTTCGTCACGTAGGCAGCATTCATGAAAATGACGCAACGTTCAAACAAACGCTAATTAAAAAAGGCGTAGATTGTCGTGGTGTTAAATGCTCTGAAACCCCTTCAGGTCATGCCATTATTCAAGTAACGCCCAGTGGCGAAAATGCTATTGTGTTATTTGGTGGCGCAAACCAAACCATTACTGCCGATACCGTAAACAAAGCGTTGTTAGATACGTCGTCTTCTGATTGGGTACTTACCCAAAACGAAACCAGCAGTATTGCTGACGTACTTCGCTTGGCAAAAGAAAGTCAGCTTAAAGTTGCCTTTAACCCTGCACCTATGAGTGAGTCGGTTAAAGCCCTTCCTTTAGATTGTATCGATTTACTGATTGTAAACGAGACGGAAGCAGCAGCATTAACGGATAAAGAAGAATTAGACGATATTCTTACGGTATTTAAAGAGCAGTGGTCTCATTGCGAAGTTATTATTACACTAGGTAAAGCGGGTGTAATGATGTTAAGAGGAAACGATACCATAGAAGTGGAAGCGTTTTCTGTTGATGCAGTAGATACCACCGCCGCTGGCGATACTTTTATAGGTTACTTTTTATCTGCTTACAGTACTCACACTGATGCGAAACGTGCATTAATTAGAGGTTGTGCAGCTTCTGCTATTGCGGTTACCCGAGAGGGCGCTGCGCAGAGTATTCCTACGCAGAAAGAAGTAGACCGTTTCTTGGCAAAGCACACTAAATAAAAAACGCACTAGAGTATTATTAATGGCACATAAGATAATTTTAGATACGGATCCTGGCATCGATGATGCAATGGCAATATTTTTTGCGTTTCAGTCTCCAGATATTGAAGTACTTGGTTTAACCACAGTTTACGGCAACGTACCTGTCACCATGGCGGCACAAAATGCCCTTACCCTTTGCGAAATTGCAGGTAAAGACATTCCAGTAACCAAAGGTGTTGGTATGCCTTGGGTGGGCCCTGAATCAACGTACGCGCATTTTGTACATGGTGATTATGGTTTTGGTCACATTAAACCAGAAGCGCCTAAAACCGAACTAGACCCTCGTAGTTCTGCTCAGTTTATTGTGGATATGGCCCGTAAATACCCTGGCGAAGTGACGCTTGTGGCTATTGGCCCATTAGGTAACTTAGCGCTAGCACTACGTTTAGAGCCAGAACTGCCCAAGTTAGTCAAGGGCGTTACCATTATGGGCGGCGCAGCCTTTGTACGTGGTAACGTAACACCACTTGCCGAAGCAAATATTTGGAACGATGCCTACGCTGCTGAAATTGTATTTGGTGCAGATTGGGACTTAACCATGTTCGGCTTAGACGTAACTAACGACACGCCGTTTTCTCCTTCTTTTGTTGAAACATTAGAAGAAAAGAATGCGAAGCTTGGTGGTTTTGTAAAAGACACTGCCCAGTTCTATATGGATTTCTATTCAGCCAATCGTGAGGATCGTGTTTGTTTCTTCCACGATGCATTCCCGCTTGCACATTTACGCCATCCTGAGTTATTCGAACTCACCGAAGGTCATGTGCGTGTTGGTACTGGCGAGCTAGATCGTGGTCAAACAGCAGTGGCCCCTAAGGGTACAACCCCTAGCCCACTGTGGAACAATGCGAACACCATTAAAGTGGCTACAAAAGTAGATCACGCTAAATTGGAACAATTGTTCATAGACACCTACGCTTTATAGATGTGAAAGGAGGCTCTTCTATGGTAGTCGGCCTCCTGTTTTCACATTTTAGTTGAGTTGAGGTAATGTGAAAGAATGATCCCTGCCAAGGTTCCAGCAAACGAAGAACAGCGTCTTAGAGAGCTATTAAGCTACGATGTACTTGATACGGACGCCGAACAACTCTTCGACGACTTAACTCAACTTGCTTCACAAATTTGTGACGCGCCCATTGCATTAATTAGCCTAGTTGACCCCGACAGACAATGGTTCAAATCTCGTGTAGGGATTGAAGCCACCGAAACCTCTCGTAATATCGCTTTTTGCTCACATGCTATTTTACAGCGTGAAGTGTTCGAAGTATCTAACGCAAAAGAAGATCCGCGCTTTCATGATAACCCGTTAGTGACGGGCGAGCCCAATATTCGATTCTACGCCGGCGCACCGCTATTAACGCCATCAGGACATGCCATTGGCACGTTATGCGCAATAGACGATAAACCCAAAACCCTAACTAGTCTTCAACGCAATGCACTTAAGACATTAAGTGAATCAGTGGTTGCGCATTTGGAATTGAAACGTAAGAACAGAGAACTTGAGCGAACCAGCCAGTTTAAATCTGACTTTCTTTCCTACATTAGCCATGAAATTAGAACGCCCCTAAATGCGATAAACACGTTCAGCAATTTGCTTGAAGGCGAAGCCAAGCAACTTTCACTGCCCACTAACTTTACAGACTCGCTTGGGCATATAAGCAAAAGCGGTGAGCGCTTGCTTGAAATAGTGAACTCTGTGTTGGATATGAAGCAAATAGAAGCGGGTAAAATGCGCGTCATGCCCCGCCCTGTAGGTACAGCTGACTTTTTCACTCATTTATTCTCGTTAACCCGAATTCGCGCTGAAGACGGGAATGTTATTTTTAATTCTGTTATTGATGACAATGTTCCCTACTCTCTTAATTTCGACGACACTAAGTTTGGACAAGTAGCCTTAAACCTATTATCGAATGCCATTAAGTACACTCATGCCAATAAGCACGTATCCATTCGAGTGAAGTACAAGCAAGGGAATTTGTTGCTGGCGATTAAAGATGAAGGTATTGGCATTAGCGAAGAGGAACAAAAAAAGCTCTTCGCACCATTCGAGCGAATGCAGAACGCGCATCAATTTGATGGTACAGGCTTAGGCCTAAATATTACCAAGAAACTGGTTGAGTTGATGGGGGGGTCTATAAAACTTAACAGTAAGCTAAACGAAGGTACGCGTGTAAGCGTAGCCATTCCTGCTGAAGAAGTTAGTGCCAATACTAACGAACACGACCCCGCGCTTTTACAGCCCCAAAAGCTAAATATTCCTACTGACTCTTACGTATTAGTAGTGGAAGATCATTATATTAATCAGATAGTGATAAAAACCATATTTGATAAACTTGGTTTGCCAATATCAGTTGTAGGTAGCGGTGAAGAAGGCGTAGAGTATGTAAAATCTAATCCTGTAGATTTGGTGCTGATGGACATCAACTTGCCAGGTATTGACGGAACAGAAGCCACTCGGCAAATTAAGCAAATGCGCGCAACACTGCCCGTAATCGCCTTAACCGCAGATGTTATCACGCAACGAGATTTGTTATTAAAAAATGGCTTAGACGACCTACTCACCAAGCCCGTTGAAAACGCAGAGCTTATTAGGGTACTTAATCACTATTTAGGAAAGTAAGACAACGTGGAGCCACTGGAAGCCTGCTGTATGGAACGGAACACGTCACAAATTATGCCAAAAAAAACATCACGAGTAACATTGCGAAAGGCATTAAGAGCATTGCGCAACGAATTACCTGAATCACAGCAGCAGCGCGCTGCTATCGCAGTACGCGACAACCTCATGTCATTGCCCGATATTACCAACGCATCATCTATTGCTTGTTACCTGCCTAACGACGGTGAAGTTGACTTACGCCCTTTTATGCATGCTTGCTGGAAGCTGAACAACGCATCTGCCCTTTATACCTCTTTGCCTGTGTTGCATCCGGTTTGCAAAGGTCACCTGCTTTTTCTTCGATATTCAGAAAAAACGCCAATGCGCGTGAACAAATACAACATTGAAGAGCCAGTTTTAGCCTGCCCAGATGTTATTCCGACTTTCCATCATCAGGTGATACTTATGCCATTGGTAGGGTTCGATGCGAGTGGAAATCGTTTGGGCATGGGCGGTGGCTATTACGACCGCACGTTAGCTAGTATTCAAGCACAAATGATAAAGCCAAAACTCATTGGTATTGCCCACGATTGCCAGCAAGTAGACCAACTTCCCGTTCAGCAATGGGACATTCCTGTAAACGCAATTGTCACCCCCACACAGCAGTTGAGCTTTAATCGTACATAACGCACCGTAAATTCCCCTATCACGGTGGGTTAGCTAGCGGTTTTCCGGTAAACTGATGAAAATTTAGTTAGGAGAGTCACTATGGATCAAAATGCAAAGAAGCAAGCAGTCGCTAAAGCAGCCATCGAATATGTTGAAAACGGCAGTATTGTTGGTGTAGGTACTGGCTCCACGGTTAATTTTTTCATTGAAGAACTCGGCAAAATTAAAAATAACATTGAAGGAGCAGTATCAAGCTCTGATGCCTCTACCAAGTTGCTAGAAGCCCTAGGCATTGAAGTATTCGCATTAAACGATGTTAGCAATATTTCAGTGTATATCGACGGTGCTGATGAAGTTACCGAGCACAAACACATGATTAAAGGCGGCGGTGCAGCCCTTACCCGGGAAAAAATTGTGGCCGGTGCATCAACCACATTCGTGTGCATTGTAGATGATAGCAAGCGCGTTCCCGTGCTTGGCAAATTCCCTCTTCCTGTTGAAGTTATTCCAATGGCGCGATCTTTTGTGGCTCGCGAGTTGGTAAAACTAGGCGGCGATCCTGAATACCGTCAAGGCGTAGTAACCGATAACGGCAACGTTATTTTAGACGTACATAACCTTGAAATCTTAAACCCAAGAGAGCTTGAACAGTCGATTAATAATATTCCTGGTGTGGTCACCAACGGCATATTCGCCCTACGTGGCGCAGACATCGTACTATCGGCCACCGAAACCGGTGTTGATACCTTTAAATAATAGCTTTCAAGTTAAACTGATTTCTGTTAGATTTCCGTTTAGACGTCTAGATGGCCTTTCGAGAGTTTGAGGTTAGTACTAGTCGGGGTAGGTAAGACTTCCGCAAACACGCTGTGAACCCATCCATGGGAGCTCCGCCGCCGCATCCATGCGGCGGAGGGTTTGCTCCAGTCTTACCTACCCCGCCTGCACCAGCCTCGAGCTCTGTAAATACTAATACTTTTTAAGAGATAGCAAATCCATGAGCAAAGTTTCACTAGAGAAGGATAAGATCCGGATATTGTTGTTAGAGGGTGTGCATCAAAGTGCACTAGAAACCTTTAAGAATAATGGGTACACCAATATTGAGTATCTCAAAACGTCCCTTCCTGAAGAAGAGCTTGTTGAGAAAGTGAAAGATGCGCATTTTATTGGCCTTCGTTCACGTACTCAAATTACTGAGAAGGTAGTAGATGCTGCTCAGAAATTGGTAGCTATTGGTTGTTTCTGTATTGGTACTAACCAAGTGAATTTAGAAGCAACACAGCGCCGTGGTATTCCGGTATTTAATGCGCCGTTTTCTAACACCCGTTCAGTAGCAGAGCTTGTACTTGGTCAGCTTATTCTTTTGCTTCGCCAAGTGCCTAGCAAAAGTGCTAAAGCGCACCGCGGTGAGTGGGAAAAAACAGCAAATGGTTCATACGAAGCCCGTGGAAAAACACTGGGTATTATTGGTTATGGACACATTGGTACCCAACTAAGTATTCTTGCTGAACACCTTGGTATGCGCGTACAGTTTTTCGATATTGAAGATAAGTTGGTATTAGGTAACTCTACGCAGATAAAGTCGTTAGAGAAGCTATTAAACACTTCTGATGTGGTATCGCTTCACGTGCCTGAAACTCAGCAAACGCAAAACATGTTTGCAGCTGAGCAGTTTGCGCAAATGAAAAAAGGCAGCATTTTTATTAATGCTTCACGCGGAACGGTTGTAGATATTGACGCTCTTGCCGATGCACTTGAAAGCGGGCAGTTAAATGGCGCTGCTATTGACGTATTCCCCGTTGAGCCTAAGTCGAATAACGAAGAATTCCAATCACCTCTACGTAAGTTTGATAACGTGATTCTTACGCCGCATGTAGGTGGTAGCACTCAAGAAGCCCAAGAAAACATTGGCATAGAAGTAGCCGGTAAATTGGCGAAGTACAGTGATAATGGTTCTACCTTATCTGCAGTTAACTTCCCTGAAGTATCATTACCAGAGCACATTAGCCGCTCTCGTCTGCTTCACGTGCACAAAAACCAGCCGGGTATTCTTACACAGATTAACCAAGCATTTGCAGAGAAAGGCATTAACATTGAAGCCCAGTACCTTCAAACTAACGCAGAAATTGGTTATGTAGTGGTAGATGTTCAGCAAGACAGAGCTTATGACGCGCTTGCACAACTACAACAGATTGACGGTACGATTAAGACCCGTATTCTTCACTAATGCTAGGGGTGGCGGTCGTTAGTTACCGTCATACTCTTTTGAAGACATAAAAAAACGCTGCCAATTGACAGCGTTTTTTGTTTCTACAACCGTTAATACGGTTTTAGAAGAAGTTGTAAACTAGCGTTACTGCAGTTTCAGTATCAAGCTTTTCAACGTCGTCAGATACGTTTGAGTTATGGTCTAACTTAAACGACACCTTCATAGAAAGGTTACCGCTAATAGTAGCCGTAAGCGCAGACTCAGCACGAGATTTCGTGTTGTCAGAACCCACTTCCGTACTCACTGTTTGAGTAAATTTAGCTGTGTCTGAAATTTTCCAAGAGTAAGCACTTGAAGCACGAACAATCATGCTGTTCTGCTCTTCGCCTTCTTGTGTTTCAGCAAACGAGTAACCAGGACCGATTGAGTACTCTAAAGTGTGACGTTTATTTTCAAGTACTTTTTGGTTCCAACCCACAGCAAGTGTTGATTGATAGTCGAAGTTACTTAAACGGTCATCTTCATACGATGCGAAACCAAACAAACGATAATCAGGGTTATCTAACTTGTAGTTACCCTGTGCAGAGCCGTAAAACTTTTGTGCCGATGTGTATTCTTCTTCGGTACCATCGTCGTTATCTACCGTTTCTTTCTTGTATAAACCTTCAAGAATGTAGTCGTTGCTCCACTGCTCTAATTCTTGGTGAGCAGTAATACCGGCACTAATTGATGATGTTTCAGTATTACCTGTTGTTGCGATAATGCCTAGCTCACCTTCCATAGTGAAAGGTTTAACGTCATCTTGAGCAAAAGTAACAGAAGAGAAAGACAAGGCCAAAAGTGATGCGATAAGCTGTTTTTTCATTAGCAATCCTAGTAGTGTTTTATCCTTTTGCCATGCTGTGAATACCCAGCGTAAGCGCTAGCCAGCATAGCCTGAAAAATCTGCGCCAATAGTACCTACCTAATAGAGCGAGTCAATGAGGGTCGAATAAAAATTAGACTATAAGACGCAAAATTTACACTTATTGACAAGCTTTGAGCCTGATTATTAGAAGAATTGATAAACCAAAGCAACCGAAGTCTCTGTACTTAACCCATCTACATCTTCGGTAGTATCGGTTTCGTGATTTAAAATAAACGACAGCTTCATGGCTAAAGAGCCGAAAACGTTGGCTGACAAAGACGTCTCAGAACGAGATTTAGTATTTTCATCACCCGCTTCAGTGCTAACAAATTGTCGAAGGTTAGCACCCGATGCCCAATGGTATTTGTATTCAGCAGATGCCCTTACAATTACACCGTCGTTGATATCTTCATCTAACGGCTCTTCAAGCTCGACAAAAGAATAACCAGGCCCAACACTGTAACGAAACTCACTGACTTCGTCTCGCCACACACGCTGTGACCAACCAGCAGCCAGTGAAGCACGATGATCATACCCGCTAAAAGAATCATCTTCATAATCGCCGTACATGAATAAACGTCTACCAGGCTGGTTTAATTTGTAATCGAACTGAGCGCTACCATAGAAGCGTTTGGCCGATACTTCGCGACCAGTGCCATCGGTATTACTTTCTTGATAAAGCATTTCTGCAAAGTACAGACTGCTCCAATTTTCAGTTTCATGATCGGCGTTAATACCCGCTTTAATACTCGCTGCAGATGTATTTCCAGTATTTGACAGTATACCTAACTCACCATTCAGCGAAAATCTAGGTACTTCGTCGTCGGTGTCTGGCGTAAAATCGGCGTGATAAAGCGTTTGAATTAAATCGCGATCTGCCGCAAAGACGGCAGTGCTTATACTGAGTAGACAGCATGCTGCACAAAATAATTTGGTTAGATTAAGCATAATTTTTAGTAATTTTTTATAGGTTCGGTGCTGTTATGGCATAGCCATTTAACACCCTATTATGCCCTTCCGTGGGTATTACGTAAGCTATGTGTTTTTTACCGCTTAGTTTTTTACCGCTTAGTTTTTACAATCGAGCGCTTGTAGAACGGTTTCTAAATTCATATTCAACAACCATCAAGCTGCTTTGCGCCACATAAAGCCCAAAGCTACTTACCATTGTTTTACCTCACTGCCGGTAAATCAATGTATAAGCATAGAAATTTTTGCTGTTTCTCTATCGGCGAACTCTATGGCATTTGCCACGTCATCTAGATTCACACCACTATTATTGGCTATGTCTTCTAAAAAAAGTTCAATGTCAGCATCAGTTTTTTTATTTTGCTGCATGGAAGTGACCCTTGACGCTAATGCCAGTAGCGCAATATCGCTATCTGCAGCCTGCCTAGACATATCATTAGCGTGCATAACCGGATAATAGAGCACAAGAGGAAGCTTCCAACTTTCTAATATGGTACCGCTACAGTTAGAAAAGGTAAAACCAAAATGGTGAATTTGTCTTGCCCCTAGCAGCATATCGTTATCTTGCTCAATGTAGTTTTTGTAAAGCTCGGGCGAGCGTTTAGCAATCACCAACTCACTGAGATTTTGCAATATACCCATCACGAAGAAACGCTCGCTACCACGTATATTACTAGCCTTGGCCAATTGCTTCGCCACCATTCCACAATACACCGAATCGAACCAATGTTTATCAAGATTAATAAGTTGGGTATCAAAGTATTTAAACGCGGTGTTGGCGGTTTCTGCCATTACCAAATTATACAATGCTTCACCACCAATAATGTTAATGGCTTTTGAAACAGACTCTACCTGTGAAGGAAATCGGAACAGTGAACTATTTGCCAATCGCAGCACCTTGGCTGTTAATGACGCATCCAAACTAATTAAATCGCCAAGGTCGCTTGCACTTGAACGCGGGTTATCTAATACCGAGCGGATGCGTATACATATATCTGGCAAGGCAAATGACTTTGTAGCAAACGACACATATTTATCTAAAGACATGCAAAGGTTCCACTTTTAACTATTGCATGAGGGTGTATAAAGATAAAAACTACACCACTTATGCTTTATCAATTTTCTCGGGAGGCGTATCAAACATAGAAATTTGACTAGGCTCTCGGACTTCTTTTGTTGCTTCGTTTTGACGACGGGCTCTGCTTAAGGCCGATTTTTTACGGCGCTGACATGCCACTATGACTTTTCGGCGAGTTCCGTCGTCAATCTTGAGCCAATACAATCGCTCTTCTCGGCTGCGGTAGCATCCTTTGCAATACCCTCGCGGTCCAGACTCGCAAACACCAATACAGGGGCTTGGAATTTCAAAGAACTCCAGTTGCTGTGCTGGTGGCTTTTGGTCTGTCATGTTTACCTGTATGCGTTTGCTAAAACGCGTTGCGTTAAATTAAAAACACGTTCTTAATGCCACTAATATAGTGTTACTGGCCACGTAAACTAAGATAGCTTTTACATTACTCCAGTATATTTTGAGCAAACTCACCAAAATAGCAACTCTGTAATAATACATGAGTATTAATCTACCAGTGTATAGTCAATAGTCGAAACTACCCGCACCTGTTTAATATAGGGGTGATGATGGTCTCTACTAGAGATAGAAAACCGTCCCTGATTAGCCCGTTTTATTTTCCCTAAAGTACTTTTTGAGTCTTGCGCGAATTTTTCAGCCACTTCTCTAGCGTTAACTGTGGCTTCCTCAATCATTGCCGGCTTCACTTCATTTAAACGCGTAAATACATACTCGGGCTGTGCTTGATAGTGTTGATTGGTTAGCACAACACCAGACTTTAATAAGCTACCTATCTGGCTCATGACTAAGCGCACATTTTCTACATCGTTTGAAAACACGGTAATGGTTTGCACTGCGCTATAACGAAACGGCGCTTTTTCTGTTCCTCCATATTGCTGGGCTAGCTTGTCGGTAATGTCTGGCTTACCGATGGAAATTCCCTCTTTGGCAATACCGTTATTCTGTAAGAAGGTAGATACTTTCATGCTGTTAGCTTCAATGTGGTTGTATAGCGCGGGTAAATCATTGCCCGCATCAACAAATTGAATAGGCCAAATCACGCGATCAGCCACGTATTCTCGTTCTGATAATCCTTTAACGGTAACTACCCTGTCCCACGTTTGCATCTCGTTTAAGGCCGAAGACACCTGTTGACCCAATACGCCAAGCGCACTCACCATCCCTATTGCCACTACCACTGCTGCACCTATCTTCATAACTCTCGTTCCAGTTTTTATTGTTGATAGTGCTAGCTTACGTTCAGTTGGAGTCGAATTTAGGGATGAAAAAAGCCGAGATTGTTGATACTTAACGATACATAATGACCAATTGTGGCCGCAAAGAGGCTGGAGAAATGAATTAGCGTTTATTCCCATCAACTATCATTTTGCGCGCTCTCGCATCCGAATTTCGAATCATATCGTCAATCAAAGCTGTTTCGGGCATATTCTTCCAGTACTTTTTGGGCATTGAGCTCAACATTGCGCTCTTTTTGATACGGGCGGGATTAAATATATTAGCGTAGTAAGTGAGCCAATATTTTTCGATACGATCTTCATCAGGAAACACTCTCGGATCGGGATTATCTTCTAAAACTAGCTTTTCAGTATCCCAATGAGCAGCCCGATAAGGCGTCAATATAGACCACCGCATATTCTTAAAGCGAGTTTGGAAGAAGTCGAGTTTAATCTCTAAGCTAAAATGTTCTGGTTCATACCAAGCGATAAAGTGCTCTTGTCCGTCAAGCGTAACTTCTCGAAATCTCAAAAAAGCACTTATTTTATATGCATCGCGCTTTACCGCTTTGGCTAACGTAGTAAGTTGCAGTATATCTTGGTCAGTCTTTAACTGAATAAGGTTTTTGTTCTCGAAAATAACGCGCCATAACACCCGATAACACAATGCGAATCGGCTCGCATCTTGATGACACAGTGCATATTTAAAAAGTATTAAGACTGACTTGGGAATAGTGTGTTGCGTTTTTGGCTTACTGGCTGCTATGTCTTGTTCCCCATCGCCAAACAGGTCGTCTTGTATCGACTCTGAATTTTGCCAGATAATATTTTCAGGGGGGATAGCTTGCGCCAAACATTCTCTTGCTGCAATGCGCCACTCATCGTACCCAGGCACCGAAGTGATTGTAATTGTTTTCATCTTGATCTTACTGCTAATCCTACTTCAGTTAGGCGCCGAATAACTCAAACTGCTTCGGCTGTTTGAACTGCAACTCAAAATTATTACTATCGAGTAAGTGAATAGCAGGTGAGTAATCACTTACGCTAATGAAAGGTTTCAGCTTTTGTAATGGCAGACGCAATTTCGTGAGATCCATCCAGCTAAGCTTTGTATAACGACGAATCGCCAGAATTTTTTGTACGGTGCGTGCACCAAGACCTGGCACTCTTAACAACATGAGTTTGTCTGCTTTATTTAAATCAATGGGAAACACATGACGATTGCGCAATGCCCACGCAAGTTTAGGATCGTGGTCCATATCAAGCATGTCATCGTGCACGATTTCGTCAAGCGTAAATCCATAGAAACGCAGTAGCCAATCAGCTTGATAAAGACGATGCTCTCGCACCAAAGGCGCAGGTTTCAAAGGCAAAACTTCTGATGCATCAGGTATTGGCGAGAACGCAGAATAATAAACTCGGCGCAGCTTTTGTTGGCTATAAAGTTGAACACTCGCTCCCAAGATGGTTTTATCATTTGAGCCATCGGCTCCTATAATCATTTGAGTGGACTGCCCGCCAGGGGCAAAACGAGGAGGACGTTTGCCTGTATGCGTTTTATCTACTTTATGCTCAGTAATTTTGTCTTTCAGGGTATTCATCGCGCTATGAATAGCGCCGAGATCTTTTTCGGGCGCGTATTGATTTAATGAAGGCTGGGTAGGCATTTCTACATTAATACTAAGCCTGTCAGCGTATAAACCTGCTTCGGCCTGAAGTTCAGGCGATGCATTGGGAATGGTTTTAAGATGAATATACCCCTTAAATCCGTGATCGATACGTAAGGATTTGGCAATACGCACCATGCTTTCCATTGTAAGGTCTGGCGAACCGACAATGCCTGAACTAAGAAATAAACCTTCGATATAGTTACGCTTATAAAAATTCAGTGTTAGCTCAACCGTTTCCTTGACCGTGAAACGGGCACGTTGAACACTACTCGATACTCTATTGATGCAATAGTGACAATCGTAAATACAGTAGTTTGTCATGAGTATCTTCAGTAAAGAAACACACCGTCCATCAGGAGTAAAACTGTGGCATATACCCATTCCGCCAGTAAGAGAACCAATACCAGTTTTATCAGTTTTACCTGCCTTTCGTTTACCTGCCGAACCGCTTGCACAGGAAGCGTCATACTTGGCTGCATCTGAGAGAATTTCGAGTTTTTGAATCAGTTTGTCATGCATTGCAAATTGTCACTTTCTCTAAGCAAATACACAAAATCAGCGGGTTCGGTAATAAAATACGAAAATAGAAGTGTGTATTTATAGGTGGTTTTTAGATTACAAAGCCGTTATATCATGTATAAATATACAGTACAAATGCATTCTGCTATCACAAAATAAAGGGGTGTAGCGTTGAGCCATTGTGGCCCATCCCCTATGCCTACCATAAAAAAAGGCCACTTAAATTAAGTGGCCTGTAGTGCCTCCAAAGTACGAGGAGGAGGCAACGCTTGGGTAAACGGGAGAGTTAACCGTTACGTTTCAACAAATAGTAAAATACAGGGGTAAGAATTAAGCCGAACACGGTAACCCCTATCATGCCTGAGAATACCGCTACGCCCATGGCTTGACGCATTTCTGCACCCGCACCAGTGGAAAGCACCATAGGTAACACACCCATAATGAAAGCAATCGATGTCATCAGGATGGGGCGAAGACGCAACTTGCTGGCCTCTTTAATGGCTGATAGTGCGTCCATACCCTTGTCTTGTAGTTCTTTGGCAAATTCCACAATCAGAATGGCATTTTTAGTAGCAAGCCCCACCAACACAATTAAGCCAATTTGGGTAAATATGTTGTTGTCGCCGCCATAAATCACCACACCAATTAATGCGCTTAGCAAGGTCATGGGAACAATTAATATAATAGCCAGTGGTAACCGTAAGCTTTCATACTGTGCCGCCAACACTAAGAACACCAACAGTACGACTAACGGGAAAATAAAGGCCGACGCATTACCTGCCAATATTTGCTGATAGGTTAGCTCGGTCCACTCGTAGGTCATGCCTAGCGGAAGCGTTTCATCAAGAATTTGCTCAATCGCGGCTTTGGCTTGATCTGAACTGTAGCCCGGCGCTGGTGAGCCATTTACTTCAGCGGTGACATAGCCGTTGTAATGCATCACCCTGTCTGGCCCTGCACTGTGCTGAATATCTAGGAATGAACCTAGCGGGATCATATCCCCTTTATCGTTTCGCACCTTAAATTGAGTGATGTTTTCAACGTCTTGGCGGTACTGTGCATCGGCCTGAACATTCACCTGATAGGTTCTACCGAACAAGTTGAAATCGTTCACATACACCGAGCCTAAATACGCCTGCATGGTGTCAAACAAGGTGCCAATATTTACCCCTTGGCTAACGGCTTTCTCGCGATCTACATCCACATTTAACTGAGGTACATTAACCGTAAAGCTAGTGAAGTTACCGGTTAATGCAGGGTGCGCCCACGCTTTGCCAATCACCTCTTGAGTTACTTTTTCAAGTTCAGCAAAACCCAAATTTCCTCTGTCTTGAACTTGCAGCCTAAACCCACCAATGGTGCCAAGCCCCATTACCGGTGGTGGCGGGAATATAGCCACATACGCCCCTTTAATAGAACCAAATTGCTGGTTTAATTGCATCGCAATTGCACCGGCTGAAAGCTCTGGACTTTGGCGCTCACTAAAAGGCTTTAGCGGCGTAAACAGCACACCGGAACTTGGGCTATTGGTGAAGCCATTAATATTCAAACCTGGAAACGCTACTGCATCAGAAACCCCAGGGTGCTCCATCGCAATTCGTGACATTTCACGTACCACTTCCTCGGTTCTATCTAGCGACGATGCATTAGGAAGTTGAGCAAATGCAATAAGGTACTGCTTATCTTGCGGTGGTACATAGCCAGTAGGCGTGTTAGCAAACTGGAAATAGGTTAGGCCTAATAAACCGGCATAAAGCACCACTACCACACCGCTTTTGCGAATAAGCCCACCTACAGCGCCTGTGTATTTTTTGGCTCCGCGATCGAACATTTTATTAAATGGCGTAAATACAAAACGGCCAAATAGTTTATCCATACCACGGCTTAACCAATCTTTCGATTGCCCATGAGGCTTTAATAATAACGCCGACAGCGCTGGGCTTAAGGTTAATGAGTTTATCGCTGAGATAAACGTAGAAATGGTAATGGTTAACGCAAACTGCTTATAGAACTGCCCCGTTAAGCCGCTCATAAACGCGGTAGGAATAAACACCGCTGCCAATACCAAGGTGGTCGCAATAATAGGGCCTGTTACTTCTTTCATAGCTTGCACAGTGGCATCGAATGGCGCTTTGCCATCGGCAATATTCCGCTCTACGTTTTCCACCACCACAATGGCATCATCAACTACAATGCCGATAGCGAGTACTAGTCCAAACAACGATAGCGCGTTTAACGAAAAGCCCATCAATTGCATAAACGCAAAAGTACCAACCAATGAAATGGGAACGGCCACTAAAGGAATAATAGACGCGCGCCAGGTTTGTAAAAACAGCACTACAACCAAAACAACCAGTAGCACAGCTTCAAATAACGTATTTACCACCGCTTCAATGGAACCACGTACGAAGACGGTAGGGTCGTAAACAATGTCGTATTCCAACCCTTCTGGAAACATTTTTTCAAGCTCGGCCATGCGAGCACGCACATCGTCAGAAATTTGTATGGCGTTAGAACCTGGTGCCTGAAATATAGGTAGTGCAGCTGCTGGGTTGTTGTTTAACAATGAACGCAAGGTGTAGTAATCGGCACCTAGCTCAATGCGAGCGACGTCTTTTAAGCGGGTAATTTGGCCGTTGTCTCCCACCTTAACAATAATGTTTTCAAATTCACTTTCATCTTCTAGGCGACCGCGTACATTGATAAGCAGTTGAAACTCACTGGTACCCGTGGGCTGTGCGCCTAAACTCCCTGCCGCAGCTTGTTGGTTTTGCTCGGAAATAGCAGCAACTACATCACCAGGGTTCATTTGCAGCGAGGCTAATTTATTGGGGTCTAGCCATACGCGCATGCTGTATTCACCAGCACCAAATAAACGAACTTGCCCTACCCCTTCAACACGTGCGAGTTCATCTTTCACAAACTGGTCGGCATAGTTAGACAAATAAAGCATGTCGTAACGTTTATCAGGTGAGGTTAAATGCACCACCATGGTTAAATCTGGTGATGATTTTTCGGTAACAATACCTAAGCGCTGTACTTCCTGTGGCAATCGCGGTGTAGCACGATTAACACGGTTTTGAACCAGCGTAGTAGCATCATCAGGATCGGTACCAATAGCGAACGTGATGGTAAGCGTCATACGGCCATCAGATGTGGCCTGTGAAGACATATAAATCATGTCTTCCACGCCATTAATCTCTTGCTCTAAGGGCGTAGCAACGGTTTCGGCAATAACTTTGGGGTTAGCGCCAGGATAGTTAGCCGTTACCACTACCGTAGGCGGCACCACTTCTGGGTATTCTGTTATAGGTAGCTGCCAAACAGCTATCGCACCACCAATGAAAATGAGCAGGCTTAGTACACCTGCAAAAATTGGGCGGCGAATGAAAAATTGCGAAAAATTCATTAATTAATTCCAGTACCCGCTGCGCTACCAGTAAGAGCATCAACGTTAGCCAAATTGGTTACATTGTCTACACGAGACTGCCAGTTTTGCAGGCTTGCTAGTGCTTCTTTATCACCCATATCAACGTGGTTTGGCGCAACAACAGCACCTGGGCGTACGCGCTGCAGACCATCTACTACAATGGTATCGCCTGCCACTAAGCCACTTTGAATAATGCGCATGCTGCCTACTTTGTCACCCAAGGTAACGGCTCGGTATTCCACTTTATTTTCGCCGTTTACCACCAACACAAATTTGTTGTTAAGGTCGGTACCAATGGCTTTTTCTTTAATTAAAATGCCTTGTTCGTTGGTATCACCCGCAAGTTTTAGATGGGTAAATAATCCCGGCATTAAACGACCATTTTCATTGTTGAAAACCGCGCGAACACGGAGGGTTCCGGTATTGCCATTCACTTGGTTATCTACGAAGTCGATTTGTCCCCAATGGCCATAATCTTGCTCATTGGCAAGACGCATAGCCACGGCTTGGTCGTTAACCGCAGAGTCGGCTTTATCATCACTGCTCACGTAATTTAGGTACGTTTGCTCATCAATATCGAAGTAAGCGTAAAGCTGATGGGTAGATACAATGCTGGTGAGCTCAGACTGCCCTGCGGTTACATAGTTGCCTGCAGTTATATTTGCGCGAGACACACGGCCAGAAATAGGCGCTTCCACACGGGCAAAACCGCGGTTCAAACGGGCAACGTCTAACGCCGCTTTTGTTTGGTTAATGCTAGCAAAAGCTTGATTCTTACCCGCTAAACGCTCATCTAGCACTTCTTGCGAAACCGCTTGGGTTTTACGAAGCTTGACGACTCTGTCGTAGCTTTGCACTGATAAGTCGTAACGGCTTTTTGCTTCTTCAAGTTGCGCGGTTAAACGCTCAACTTCTGCTTTAAAAGCGCGGTTATCAATAAGGAACAAGGTTTCGCCCTGCTCTACATATTCGCCTTCCTCAAACGCTACAAATTCAATGTAGCCTGAAACACGTGGGCGAAGGGATACGGTTTGTGGCGCTTCTAAACGGCCAGTAAAGCTGTCCCATTCGGTTAAACGCTGCGAGACCACTGGCGCAACATCTACAGGAATGCCCGCATTCGCATGCATTTGCTGGCCAGGATCCGTATCGTCGCTACCACATGCGGCGACAAGTGCTGTTAGGCTTAGAATGGCCAAAAATCGAGTTAAAGTCGTCATTGCAAGAGTCTCTAAAAGTGTGAAGGCGTGCATTATGCACATGGCAATACAATAAAAATAATTATATTTTCGTATGCAACACATCATAAAATGATATATATTGAGAAGTATGAAATTTAGGCTATTTCGCTCAAGGTGTTACCTGTAATTTGGCAGCACAACATGAAGCAAATAAATGTGGTGACAATACTTAAACGCGCTGTTTAGCGATAAACTCACGTGATAAAAAGCGATGAGTTCACGCGTGTTTATGCAGTATTTCCTTACCGCGGCCTCACATCGTACTGAGGACGAGGTGAGGAAATACGTGTCTCGTAAACGTGAAGCCCCCCTCAATCGCTTGGATGCGATTGCGGAGCGCCCATGGATGGGTTTACCGCGTGTTTACGGAGTATTTCCTCTGCTCGGCCTAATATACTGGTACAGAACTAATTTACGAATAACCGGAGAGACTGATGCGTCCACATGATTTAAATTTATTGATGATATTTGATGCCATCATGACAGAGGGCGCGATTACCCGAGCTGCTGATAGATTGTCGATGACCCAACCAGCTGTCTCGAACGCCCTTTCTCGCATGCGTACCGCATGGAAAGACGAGTTATTCGTAAAGGATGGGCGTGGTATTCAACCTACGTCATTTGCCACCAATTTGTGGAGCCAAATTCAAGGCCCATTAGGACAACTTGAAGTTGCCGTCAGCCCGGCGGAATTTGACCCTGCCACGGCCAAGCGAACCTTTCGTATATCGGCCACCGATAGCATTGTTGCTATGGTGTGGGGGCCGCTTCGCAAGGTAATTGAAAATGAAGCTCCAGGCATTAATATTCACGCTATTCCCAGTTACGATTTAGGCACTGATAAGGTTTTAAAAGACGCAGAGGCTGAACTGACCTTTTCTAAATATCATCAACCCGATGCGGTAATACGCACCGAGCACGTTTTAGACCCTAGTTGGGTAGTGGTGATGCGCCCCGATCACCCACTAGCAAAAGCGCAGCTTACCTTGGAAGACTTTATTGCCGCAGATCACTTATTGGTGTCGGTAACAGGCGATGTTACCGGCCCTACCGATCAAGTATTAGCTAACATGGGGTTAAAACGCCGTATTGCTATGTCGGTCAATCAGTTCTACAACGCCACGCCGCTGCTAAAAGAAAGCAACTTAATATGTGTTGCACCATCACTGGTCGTTGAGAAGGAGATTTTCTCTGGTGAGCTCGCAGTATTTGAAACACCTGTTGAAATTAAAGGCCTGCCAATGTCTGTTATGTGGCACAAACGCCAAGACTTAGATGCAGGGTTACAGTGGTTACGTAAATTAGTGGTGAAGTTCATTCACGAGCGCGTAGAGCGCCACGAAATGCTGCTATCTCAGTGCTGCCGTAAAGCCTATTGCGCCGAAACCGTTAAGCGCTTCTTGGCTCAACGTAATATAGACAGCAGCGACTTTACGCCATCGCATATTAAGCATGGTGAAGAGATAGACGCAGCCGAGACGGCCGACATTTTAAATTTAGATAACGCTGTGAATGACCCAAAGGGGAAAGTAATTGCGTAGTTTTTTAAATAAACCTTGTTGGGGTCTGCTTGCAATAAGCCTTGAAGATAAGCTGCTATTACCGCCCCTCTGATAGACAGCTTTCACCTGCTTAGGCTTACTTGTACTTGCATTCTTTACTGGCAAGCCACGCTAAACCTTCCTTTTCATCAACACAAAAGAAATAATCGATATCTGCTGCCAAGTACACCCGCTCGAACTGACTCTGAACCAGCGCTGGAATGTCAGCGTTGGCAACCACTAAAGCACAGGCTGACATACCGTATATTTTACGAAGTTTGATTGAGTCTATTAAGGTAGATTCTGCTGCCGGTGTTAAAATCCCAGTACCTTGAACAAATCCTAAAAAGCCCCATTTTTGGCCTTTAAGGCTAATGACAATATCTTTAACGTCCTCGTGGTATTGCTTCAAAATCTCTTCGTTTACCACGCCTCGCCCGTCTACTCTGAGCACATTTCCTTTGAGCTCAATATCATATTCGGCGTGTTTAGTTTCTGCATGAGAGGTGTTCTTTCCAATAGTATGAATGTTGCTCGGGACCATTTTGTCTCGTTTAAATCTAACTGCTAATAACCTGCATTAATAATAGGTGCTACATGTAGATTGCGCCAAGTTAGCTGCACCAAAAATAAAAAAACCCGCCATGTGGCGGGTTTCTGCGTTAACTAATTAGCTAACTTACTTCTTTTTCTTTGCCTTAGCGTTAGGCAAATCGGTAATGCTACCTTCAAAGATTTCAGACGCTAAACCAATTGATTCGTTTAACGTTGGGTGAGCGTGAATTGTTAAAGCAACATCTTCCGCATCTGCGCCCATTTCAACAGCAAGACCAATCTCGCCAAGCATTTCGCCCGCGTTAGTACCTACCATTGCGCCACCAAGTACACGACCGGTGTCTTTTTCGAAAATCATTTTAGTCATACCGTTTGTTGCGTCAGACGCAATGGCTCGACCTGAAGCAGCCCATGGGAATACGGCTGTTTCGTAGCTTAAACCTTGCTCTTTCGCTTCTTTCTCGGTAACACCAACCCAGGCAACTTCCGGCTCAGTGTACGCTACTGAAGGAATACCACGTGGGTCGAAGTAATGTTTCTGCCCAGCAATAACTTCAGCAGCAACATGGCCTTCGTGAACCGCTTTATGCGCAAGCATAGGTTGGCCAACTAAATCACCGATAGCAAAGATATGCTCAACGTTAGTACGCATTTGCTTATCAACGTTAATAAAGCCACGATCGTCAACATTAACACCAGCTGTGTCTGCGCCAACCATTTTACCGTTTGGACGACGCCCAACAGCCACTAATACTTTGTCGTAGCGTACTTGTTCTGAAGGTGCATTTTTACCTTCAAACGTTACGTATAAGCCGTCATCTTTTGCTTCAACCGCAGTAACCTTGGTTTCAAGCATGATGTTGAATTTTTCTTTATAGTCTTTCATAAAGACTTTCATGATGTCTTTATCAGCAGCTGGAATAAGCTGATCTAAAAATTCAACAACATCAATTTTTGAACCTAGCGCTTCGTATACTGTACCCATTTCTAGGCCAATGATACCGCCACCAAGTACTAGCATTTTCTCTGGAATATCTTTCATTTCCAAAGCGCCAGTTGAGTCGATAATACGATCGTCTTCTGGAATAAACGGCAAGCTTACTGGCTCAGAACCCGCAGCAATAATCGCTTTTTCAAAAGTAATAGTAGTAACGTCGTCACCATTTTTTACTTCAAGGGTATTAGCACCGGTAAATTTACCGTAACCTTTAACGTGCTTGGTTTTACGCATTTTAGACATGCCGCCAAGACCGTTAGTCAGCTGTTTTACAACGCTGTCTTTATATTCGCGAATTTTGTCTAAGTCGATTTCTGGTTCGCCAAACGTTACGCCGTGGCTAGCCATGTGCTTCGCTTCTTTCATCACTTTCGCTACATGAAGCAATGCTTTTGAAGGAATACAGCCAACGTTAAGACATACGCCGCCTAACACTTCGCGTGAATCAACAATAACGGTTTCTATACCTAAGTCGGCAGCACGGAATGCTGCAGAGTAACCGCCAGGGCCGCCGCCCAGTACCACTAATTGCGTTTTAATTTCGCTCATTGTGAACCTCAATCCTATTTTTTGTTAGCTATCACCTTGTGCGTAATAGCATAACCTAAATACTGCCCCAAGGGCTTATAAAATCATCGAGAATGTTCATGATATAACAAACATTCTCGTATTTTTATTTAAAGTATAATTCTGCGCAAGTCAGTTAAGTTTGCTGCCACTTCAGCAGAGAACCTTGCACCTACTGCGCCATCGATAACACGGTGGTCGTAAGATAAACTTAATGGAACCATTAGACGAGGTTCAAACTCGCTACCATTCCACTTCGGTTTCATATCAGACTTAGACACACCTAAGATAGCAACTTCAGGGGCATTCACAATTGGTGTGAACGCTGTTCCGCCAATTCCGCCTAAACTTGAAATGGTGAAGGTACCGCCTTGCATATCTGAAGACTTCAGCTTGCCGTCGCGTGCTTTCTTCGACGTTTCAATAAGCTCTTGAGACAACTGCTCAATACCTTTCTTGTTCACGTCTTTGATTACCGGCACTACCAAGCCACCTGGCGTTTCTACCGCAATACCAATGTTGATGAACTTCTTGATAATCAAGCTTTCACCATCATCAGAAAGCGAAGAGTTAAATACTTCGTATTTCTCTAGTGCTTTTGCGACCGCTTTCATGATGAAAACAAGTGGCGTGATCTTCAAGCCAGACTTAATTTTCGCATGATACGCATTTTGTTCTTTACGGAACGCTTCTACGTCGGTGATATCAGCCTCATCAAACTGTGTTACATGAGGGATAGTCGCCCAGTTACGGTGTAAGAACGGACCAGAAATCTTTTGAATACGCGACAGCTTAACTTCTTCAACTTCGCCAAACTTGCTGTGATCAACAGGTTTAACCGGCACAATTTGAAGTACGTTATCGCCTGCTGGTGCAGCGGCACTTGCAGCACTGCCTTTCGGCTTAGCAAGTTCAGCTTTCACGTAAGCCTGAACGTCTTCTTTAAGAATACGATTCTTAGGGCCTGTTCCATTAACAAGGGTAAGGTCTACACCAAACTCTCTTGCTACGCGGCGCACTGAAGGTGAAGCATGTGCTTTACCATTGCCTTTAGGCTCTGGTGATTCCTGTGGTGGAACAGGTGACTTATTCTGTGCTGCTGGTTTGTCAGCCGCTTTGGGCTTCTCAGGCGCAGATTCCGCTTTCTTCGGTGCAGGTGCTTCGCTACTTGCTGAACCGCCACTTCCGGCAGTTTCCAGCTTAATAACTAGCGTACCTTGCTTAACTTTGTCACCGGCCTTAATGAAGACTTCTTTTACTGTACCTGCATGGGTAGAAGGCACATCCATTGTCGCTTTATCAGTTTCAAGGGTAATAAGTCCATCTTCTTTCTCAATGATGTCGCCCACAGAAACTAATACATCGATAACGTCTACTTCACCGTCTTCACCAATATCAGGTACTTCAACTTCTACTACGCCGCCGGCAGATTCTGATGACGGGGCAGATGAAGCCGCGTCGTCAGAAGATGATTCAGCCGAAGGTGCCGCTTTTTCAGAACTTGACTGAGCATGCGCATCGCTGCTAGCTGCTTCACCACTTCCAGCGGTTTCTAGTTTAATAACTAGCGTACCTTCTTTTACTTTATCGCCAGTACTGATGAACACTTCTTTCACAGTACCTGCGTGAGTAGAAGGCACATCCATAGTGGCTTTATCGGTTTCTAACGTAATAAGCCCATCTTCTTTTTCGATGGTATCGCCTACAGAAACCAATACATCAATAACATCTACTTCGCCGTCGTCACCAATATCAGGAACCGCAACTTCTATCACTTCACCGCCACCTGAAGATGCTGGTGCCGCTTCTGATTTACTTTCTTCTTTAGGTTCTTCTTTCGGCTCTTCTGGTGCAGACGCTGCTTCAGCTGGCTCTTCTTTCTCTTCAGAAGAGGCTTCTTCGCCACCTGCTTTTTTCATTTCGCCGATAACATCGCCTTCTTTAATCTTGTCGCCAACGGCAACAGATAAGCTAACGATTTCACCTTCAAATGGTGCAGGAATGTCCATAGAGGCTTTGTCACTTTCTACAGTAACAACGCCTTCATCTGCATCAATGGTGTCGCCTACGGCAACACATAGCTCGATAACTTCAACTTCGTCACCGCCTACATCCGGTACGATAATCTTTTGAATATCTGACATATGTAAAATACCTTATCTGCCTGTGACTACGCGTAAAGTGGGTTTAGTTTTTCAACGTTAATATCAAAACGTTTAATCGCTTCAGCAACATCTTTCTTATCGAAATCACCGCGCTGCGCTAACTCGTACAATGAAGCCACTACAATGTATGCAGCGTTAACTTCAAAGTGAGTACGCAAGTTTTCTCGGCTGTCACTTCTACCAAAACCATCAGTACCTAGGCAGCGATAATCTGTATCGATAAATGCGCGAACCTGATCAGAGTAGTTTTTAACGTAATCAGTTGCAGAAATAGCAGGACCTGCATCTTTCGTAATAACTTGACCGATGTAAGCTGTTTTCTGATCTGCTTCTGGATTTAACATGTTCCAGCGCGCCACTTCTTGACCTTCACGAGCCAATTCGTTGAACGAGGTTACCGAGTAAACGTCTGAAGAAACGTTGTAATCGTCACAAAGAATTTGTGCCGCTTTACGTACTTCATTCAAGATAGTACCCGAGCCCATTAACTGTACATTGGTCTTGGTCTTCTTGTTTTCAACTCGTTCAAGCTTATAAATACCTTTAATGATTTGATCTGCTACGTCATCACCTTCAGGCATAGCTGGGTGTTGGTAGTTCTCGTTCATCAATGTTAGGTAATAGAATACGTTTTCGTTGTTGCCATACATGCGACGTAAACCGTCTTGTACAATAACAGCCACTTCGTATCCGTAAGTTGGATCGTAAGTTACACAGTTCGGGATAAGGTTCGCTTGAACATGTGAATGACCATCTTGGTGCTGTAGACCTTCACCGTTCAATGTGGTTCTACCTGCAGTAGCACCTAACAAGAAACCTCTTGCTTGGCTATCGCCAGCTGCCCACGCCAAGTCGCCAACACGTTGGAAACCAAACATTGAGTAGTAAATGTAGAACGGAATAGTAGTAGCGTTACAGGTTGAGTAAGACGTACCTGCCGCAACCCATGATGCCATTGCACCTAATTCGTTAATACCTTCCTGCAATACCTGGCCTTTTTTATCTTCACGATAGTAAGCCACTTGGTCTGCATCTTGTGGAACGTATTTTTGGCCTTCGTTAGCATAAATGCCCACTTGGCGGAACAGCCCTTCCATACCGAATGTACGTGCTTCATCAGGAATGATTGGCACAATACGCTTACCAATTTTCTTGTCTTTCAACAAGGCATTAAGTACGCGAACAAAGGTCATAGTAGAGGAAACTGAACGATCGCCTGAACCTTTTAAGATTGCATCGAATGCTTTTAGCTCAGGTACTTCAAGTTGCTCTTCTGCTTGCTCTCTACGAGAAGGTAAGTAACCGCCTAAAGACTCACGACGCTCGCGCAAGTACTTCATTTCTTCACTGTCTTCAGGGAACTTGAAGTATGGAAGTTCTTCAATTTTCTCATCAGCGATTGGAATGTTGAAACGATCGCGGAACACTTTAAGTGAATCAACATCCATTTTCTTCACGTTATGCGCAATGTTTAAGGCTTCACCAGAAGCACCTAAACCAAACCCTTTAACGGTTTTAGCAAGAATAACCGTTGGACGACCTTTGGTCTCTTTCGCTTTTTGATAAGCAGCAAAGACTTTTACTGGATCGTGTCCACCACGGTTCAAGCGCCAGATGTCATCGTCAGACATGTTCGCTACAAGTGCAGCCGTTTCTGGGTACTTGTTGAAGAAGTTTTCGCGAGTGTATTTACCACCCTTCGCTTTACAGTTCTGGTACTCACCGTCTACGGTTTCGCCCATTAACTGAATAAGTTTGCCTGATTTATCACGGGCAAGAAGCTCATCCCAGTAACTGCCCCAAATAACTTTAACCACTTCCCAGCCTGCGCCGCGGAATGTGCCTTCAAGTTCTTGGATAATTTTGCCGTTACCACGAACCGGGCCATCTAGGCGCTGTAGGTTACAGTTGATAACGAAAGTTAGGTTATCTAGGCCTTCACGTGAAGCAAGACCAATAGCACCCAATGATTCTGGCTCATCACACTCGCCGTCTCCCATGTAGCAATATACGCGCTGTTCAGAACAGTCTTTAATACCACGGTTAGTGAGGTACTTAAGGAAACGTGCAGTATAAATAGCTTGAAGTGGACCTAAGCCCATCGATACTGTTGGGAACTGCCAGTAATCTTTCATCAAATGAGGATGCGGGTATGAAGATAGACCTTCACCAGCGCATTCTTGACGGAAGTTATTTAGCTGTTCTTCAGAAAGGTTACCTTCAATGAAAGAACGGGCATAAATACCTGGAGAGATATGGCCTTGGGCAAAAATAAAGTCGCCACCAGCGTTTTCTGTCGGCGCTTTAAAGAAGTGGTTAAAACCAACATCATATAGCATGGCAGATGACGCAAAACTACCAATGTGACCACCAAGCTCTAAGTCTTTCTTAGAAGCACGTAATACAATCATCAATGCATTCCAACGAATGGCGGCACGAATGCGTGCTTCAATCGTTAGGTCGCCAGGCATTTTTGGCTCTTGCGCTGAAGGAATTGTATTGATGTACGCTGTGGTGGCGTCGTACGGTAAGTGCGCTCCGCTACGACGAGCCTTATCAATAAGTTTCTCGAGTAGATAATGGGCGCGTTCTACACCTTCCTCTTCCAAAACAGATTCAAGAGCATCAATCCACTCTTTAGTTTCTTGAGGATCCACATCTTGGTGCATCATATCAGTCATGGTGCCATCCTATTTTTGCTTTATATATAGAGAATTCTTCCTTCGACCTAATTATCGAAAGAAGAATGACCAAATTACGTTGTACTCGCTGTGAACCTTAATGGCTCACCTGTGCTTTTTGCATATCACAGTAGCTAAAATTCTCTTTAAGCCTCTGCTTATATAATCACGCCTTATAAAACTGGGTAAACAAGAAGGCATGTTAAATTTCTAATCGTCGTAACGCGCGTTGTACACGGGTGTCACGCTGATTAATGGTTAATAGTGTCTTTTCAATGAACGCAAGGTGCGTATTACACGCCTGACGTGCCGCTTCTGGATCCCGTGCAGCGATAGCTTCAACAATTTCTTGTCTTTGACGAGCAATATCTGCCACTGCATCAGGGTGAGTCGCTAACATATCAAAGTTACGTTCTATGTTTTCCACCAGCATACTTTGCATGGTGCTCATTACATGTAAAAGCACCATGTTATGGGATGCTCTTGCCATAATGATGTAGAACTTACCTAGCGCTTCCGCTTGTTCCCGCTTACTTTCTTCGGGTGCTGGCGTGGGTAGTTCATTAAGCGCATTTTTCAGCGCTTCATAATCTTCAGGTTGCCCGCGAAGCGCTGCGTAATACGCCGCCATTCCTTCTAAGGCATGACGGAACTCAAGTAAATCGAACTGAGTTTCAGGCCGTTTACTGACAAGTGCCATCAATGGGTCTTTCATGGCAGAGTTAAGGTTGCGGTTTACAAACGTGCCGCCGCCCTGCTTGCGCTCAACCAGTCCACGTGCCTGGAGATTACCTATGGCTTCTCGTAAGGAAGGCCGCGATACCTCAAACTGAATCGCAAGTTCACGCTCTGGTGGCAATTTCTGACCTGCCAATAAGCTCCCATCCAAAATCATGGATTCAAGCTGCTCGGTGATAACATCGGCAAGTTTTTTTCGCTGCTGACGCATGCGTGACTGTTTTCCTTCATCTACTTGAGTATGCGACTATTTTGTAAACAAGTAAGGTCTACAGTCACAATTGGTAATACCATTTTACCTATATAGTTTAAGATAGATCGAAAGTGAGGTAAATACTCTCAAGCATAGCAAACTTGTAAGGAGTTGCTTATTGTTAAGCTTTATTGTTGAATTTGTTGCAAAAACTTAGCAAACACTCACTGGTCTGATGAGGTAAAGTGGCGAGGGTATGAGACGTGAAATACCTGATCTATAAATGAAAAATTCATAGACCAGGATAGAATGGTAATACGTTTGTTAACTGAAATAGTTAAGCAAGGGTGCCAACAACGGTTAGCGCAGAGGTAATAACAAGCAGAAAAATAACATTACGTTTTGCTAACTTGACCAGCACTTTAGGCTCTACCGCTGCATTTTCTGTCTGAGCTTGACGTTCTTCAGCCGTTAACATCTCGGCTTTTGACGATACTCGGGTAAGCAAATCGTACGCGGGAACATTAAGTGAAAGTCCGTCTTTCAACCATTGAGGAAGTGCACGGGAAAAATGCCCCATCATCAACATGCCAAACGCCGTAATGCGTACCGGTATAAAATCAAGTGCGTACATTAACTTGCCCGCCGCCATAGCTAATGGATGTTGAGATGCACAGAAACGCTCAGTGGCACTTCTACTGAAACAGTAGAACACGGCACCCGGTGCACCAAATGCTATGAACCACAACATCACCGCAGCGTAGTGCTGATAGTTTAGCCAAGTAAGGTGCTGGCCGAAGCTTTTTCCCTCAGCCATGGCAGTACCGTCGCTATCACGCTTGCTACCGCAATGCCCTAGTTGGTCGGTGTACATACTGCAAGCTTGTAAATCGCCTCGGTCTGCGGCGTTCAAAAACTGCTTATACGTGGCACGCAATACCGGGCAGCCTATACAAATAAATAAAATGATACTTTGTTCAATAAAGGTAAGAAAAGCGCCGAACAGCCAATGCTCAATTAGCCCAATGATTAGTGCTGGCAGCAACATATATAAATAAAAAGCAATCGATGACGTGTCTTCTTCTAGCCATTTTCGCTCGTAAAGCCAACTTTGATAGGCAACTGCATAACGTTCTATGTGCCATACCGGCGTTTTAGTAATGAGCCTTTCAAGACTTAATACCAGCAGTAAACTCATTAGTATCATGTTTATTTCCTACCGTAAAAATGCTGAATTATAGGTAATAGGCAGACGCATAATCGCCTTGCTTACCGATTTAAATAATCGTGTTGCTTGAGATGTTAGTTGCATCAAGTGACTGTCTGTAGCGTGGCCAATCGAACGCTACACCTGGGTCGGTCTTTCGCCCTGGCGCAATATCATTATGACCCACAATTCGACCCAACGTAATTCGCGGGTACTGTTGCAATATAAACCTACTCAATATCGATAGTTGCTCATATTGAGCATCCGTGTAAGGCAGAGTGTCCGTGCCTTCTAATTCAATACCAATGGTAAAATCGTTACAACGAGAGCGACCTTGAAATGTCGATAACCCTGCATGCCACGCCCGCTTGTTAAAGGGAACAAACTGCTCTATTTCACCGTTGCGGTAAATTACACAATGGGCAGATACCCTAATTCCTGCTATTTCTTTGTAAAACTGGTGCTCATCAGGATTTAACGTACCGGTAAACAACTCACGGATACCAGATGTACCAAATTGCGACGGTGGCAACGAAATATTATGAATAACCAACACGCTCACATCGCTTTCGTCGGGCCGTTCATCATAATGGGGGCAATCAATTTGCGTCGCGGGCTTGTATAACACCATATAATTTGAAGATTCGTTACGTGGTTTTCATTAATAACAGTGTGACACCAGCTGCCCAAGGGCACAAGCTAAACGCCGTTTCTGGTGAAAGGTGAGTTTGAGAGTAAAGCACGCCGTGAATCCATCCATGGAGGCTCGGCTGCAGCATCCATGCTGCAGACGGCTTTACTCTCAAACTCACCTTGCACTTAATAATCGCTAGCGTTTTTTAAAAAAGAAGTGCAGCTCCCTGCTGCAAAAGGTTTTATATGGATGCTGCCTTACTGCTTTGACGAGTGGCCACTAGAGTTGAGCGTTAATAATGTTTCAAGAAAAATTGCACAGATAGCTTTACCCTCAAACTCACCTTGCACTTAAATAGGCAAGTTACATATCGAAAAAAGAGAAGTATGCAGCTCCCTGCTGCATAAGGTTTTAAATGGATGTTGCCTTACTGTTTTGACGAATGACTATTTGATTGGAACTCATATCAACGTTTTGAGTGAAAAGAGAGTTTGGGGAAAAGCACGCCGTGAATCCATCCATGGATGCTCGGCTGCAGCATCCATGCTGCAGACGGCTTTACTCTCAAACTCACCTTGCACTTAATAATCGCTAACGTTTTTTGAAAAAAAATAGTGCTCCCCCTTACTGCATAAAGTTTCACTGGGTACGAACTCCTTTAGTTAGGCCGATACGTTTATATATACGTAGAAAGGCGGTATAAATAGAACGATAAAAAGAAGTGAGATGTTTTATATGAGTGAAGATGATTCTGTGGGCGAGAATTCTGCGGCAAAGTATATGGTGGTGCTGGCGTGGATTTGTGGGTTTGGCCTGCTGGTCTATGTCTTTTCTGGCTTGCTCGATAAGCAAGTTAACCCTAATAGCGAACCCCAATCACAGCGTATTGGGTCACAAACCGAAGTGCGTTTGAAGCAAAACCGTGCTGGGCATTACGTGACCTCAGGCTTTATTAATGGCGAAGAAGTGGTGTTTTTGGTAGATACCGGCGCTACCGATGTGTCTATTCCCGCCCATCTAGCCCAGAGACTTCAATTACAAGCGGGTCGTAAAGGCTTAGCCAATACAGCGAATGGAACCGTTACCGTTGCTGAATCACGTATTGATACTCTTCGAATTGGCGACATTGTGCTAAACAATGTTAGCGCAAACCTAAACCCCGGTATGCAAAGTGAGCATATCTTGCTTGGAATGAGCGTTTTACGGCAATTAGAGTTTACTCAGCGCGGAGATTCGTTAATATTGCGTACCCTTTAATTCTAAACAGCAGCCATCATGATTTCACCCGACATTAACGCCATCCGCGAACAAGTTTCTCTCGCACTTATCGAAGATTTAGGGGGCGAGCTTAACGCGCATAACGACATTACTGCGAACTTAATAGACGAAAGCGAAAACGCGACTGCTACTATTATTACCCGTGAGCAATGCGTTATTTGCGGCGTAGCTTGGGTTGAACAAGCGTTTGCGTTAATTGATGAGCGCTTGGAATTAGTATGGCAAGTAAAAGACGGCGATACCGTTGCAGCAGATACTACCCTACTGACTTTAACAGGCTCGGCTCGCGCTATTCTTACTGCCGAGCGGGTAGCACTTAATTTTCTGCAAACCCTTTCAGCAACGGCAACCGTCACAGCCAGCTACGCGAAGTTGCTTGCCGGAAGCCACACCAAAATTCTTGATACACGCAAAACCCTACCAGGCCTTCGTATGGCACAGAAGTACGCTGTGCATTGTGGCGGCGGACAAAATCATCGTATTGGTTTGTTTGATGCGTTCTTAATTAAAGAAAACCACATTTTTTCCTGCGGCTCTATAGAGAAAGCAATAAGCCGTGCTAAAGAAATGAAACCTGGGAAGCCTGTTGAAGTAGAAGTAGAAAGCTTAGAAGAATTACAACAAGCACTTCTTGCAGGGGCTGACATCGTTATGTTGGATAACTTTACCAACGAACAGATCCAAAAGGCAGTAGCGCTAACCCAAGGGCAATGTAAACTGGAAGTGTCAGGTAACATTACCGATGAACGGTTATCGTCGCTAGCAACACTGGGTGTTGACTATATTTCATCTGGTGCATTAACCAAAAATGTGAAGGCAATTGATTTGTCGCTAAGGGTTAACTTAGCGTAAAAAGATTGCGAATAGCGTGCGTTAATTTCATATGTAACAGTTCAAATGACGTGCTTAGGTATAAAGCTACTTTACTACTTTGTAAGCACGTTTCATCGGTTTCGTTCTCGCTAGTATAGTTATCTATACGTACAAAATTTGTAAATTTATACCAAAGTTCAACAACATAGGGCTGCAAAGCCCTAATTGAACGTGTCATACTTGAAAAGTCAGACATAGGTATTTTTCTGCATACTTGTCACTGACCAATTAATTTATATACTTAGATTCAAGTACCAGGGGCGTTTAAGGACGACTCGGGTATAAACGTCAATTTGAATTACATTTAAACTTAACGTGCTATACACGTCCCGGAGAAAACCATGATGAACATGAAAACTAAAAACCAAAAGGGTTTCACCCTAATCGAACTAATGATCGTTGTTGCCATTATCGGTATTTTGGCTGCAATCGCTTTACCTGCTTATCAGGGATACACCCAGAAAGCTAAATTTACTGAAGTAACGAATGCTACTGCCGCAGCAAAAACTGCAGTTGAGATTTGCGCTCAAACGACAGGAACTGTCACTGGTTGTACTTCAGAGTCTAACGGAATTCCAAAAGATGTTACTGCTGCCGCTGGAGTAATTGGACTTTCAACCTTAAATGGTGTGGTTAAAGCTACAGCAGCTACCGACTCAGATATTAAAACTTCCACATATACATTAACCCCTACTTTTGCTTCAGGAAAGGTAACTTGGTCAGCAGCATGTAACCCTGGCACACTTTGCTAAACAGACTCTTTTAGTAAGGAGCCCAGTTTCGACTGGGCTTTTTTGTTATTACATGCAAACATTTTAAAAAACCTATACGCAGGCGTTCTCATGGCTAAAGTAGCAACTACTTTTATATGGCAAGGTAAAGATCGGAAAGGGAATAAGCTTAAGGGAGAAATATCAGCTACATCTCTATCTGAAGCAAAAAACTTATTACGACGCCAAGGCATCTCGGCCAATAGAGTTAAAAAGTTTGCTAAACCATTATTTGGCTCTAGAGAGAAAAAGATCACCGCTGCAGACATCTCTGTTTTTTCTCGACAAATAGCGACGATGCTCTCTGCTGGTGTAACACTGATTCAATCATTGGATATGGTGGCGCAAGGGCATGCTAAAGCATCTATGCGAAAACTACTCAACGAAATTGCCAATGAAGTTCGCTCTGGTAACCCGCTTTCAAACGCGTTACGTAAACATCCAGAATATTTCGATGATCTCTATTGCGACCTAGTGTTTACAGGAGAGCAATCGGGTGCACTTGAAACCATTTACGACCGAATAGCCACCTATAAAGAAAAGTCTGAAGCGCTAAAATCGAAAATTAAAAAAGCCATGTTTTACCCCATCGCGGTTGTCGTGGTGGCATTCATTGTAACGACCATCTTGTTGGTGTTTGTGGTACCTCAATTTGAAGAAATCTTCAGCGGCTTCGGTGCAGAGCTTCCTGCTTTTACGCTATTCGTACTCGCTATTTCAAATTTTGTGCAAAATTACGGCATATTTATAGGTATAGGTATTTTCTTGGCAGGTTACCTATTCATGCGTGCCCATAAGAAAAGTCAAAACTTTCGTGATAAAGTTGATAAAGCCATACTTAAGATTCCTGTTATCGGTAATATTCTTAAAAAAGCCAGTATTGCACGATTTACTCGTACCCTCGCAACCACCTTTGCTGCAGGTGTACCTCTGATTGGCGCCCTTGAATCGGCTGCCGGCGCATCAGGCAATGCCGTTTTTAGAGACGCTATTTTATATATACGAAAAGAGGTCGCAGGCGGTATGCCGATGCATACATCAATGCGAGCCACCAATGTATTTCCCGATATGGTGACGCAAATGGTGGCCATTGGTGAAGAATCTGGTGCTGTAGATGCAATGCTCAGTAAAATTGCTACCATATATGAAGCTGAAGTGGATGATATGGTAGATGGTTTAACCAGCCTGCTTGAGCCAATGATTATGGCTGTGCTAGGCGTAGTGATTGGCGGTCTTATCATCGCCATGTACCTTCCCATATTTGAAATGGGTAATGTGGTATAACCTTTTACGCCATGCTGCTCTTGTTTTGTTTGTACACTTCACATGATTAGGCTTGCCCAGCGCAGGCCTTTTTTGCATTATTAACTAAAATAAAAAAGAGAACGCTATTTTATGGAAGCGATATTGCTTACCAGCCAATTATACCCGTGGTTATTCTACCTCTTTGTTTTCGTAGTTAGCTTAATGGTAGGAAGCTTTTTAAATGTGGTTATTCATCGCTTGCCCATTATGATGGAAAACAGTTGGAAGCAGGAATACGCCAGTTACTTTAGTGAAACAGATAGCGAAAATGAAGATGTTCAAGCTGCTGGTGAGCAAACTCTTCCTGAAACGTTTAATTTAGCCAAGCCAGATAGCACCTGCCCTAGTTGCGGTCATAAAATTCGGGCTTGGGAAAATATTCCTATTGTTAGCTATCTATTCCTGCGCGGAAAATGCGCCAACTGTAAAACTCCTATTTCTATTCGCTATCCATTAGTAGAGTTATTTACAGCGCTAACTTGTATGTTCGCCGCCTATTATTTTGGCCCTACACCTCAAGCAATATGGGCGGTGATATTTACTTATATTCTTATCGCCTTAATTTTTATCGATTTAGATAAAATGCTGCTTCCAGACCAACTTACTCTACCCTTACTTTGGCTTGGTTTAATACTTAGCACCCAATCCATTTTTGTTGGGCCAGTTGACGCCATTATTGGTGCCGCCGCCGGATATTTGAGTTTATGGTCTGTATTCTGGTTGTTTAAAATAGTCACCGGAAAGGAAGGCATGGGATATGGCGACTTTAAAATATTAGCAGCTCTTGGTGCCTTTACTGGCTGGCAAGGTTTACCCATCATTATTTTATTGTCTTCAATAGTCGGTGCAATCGCCGGCATTGCCATTATGATGTTCCAAAACAAAGGAAAATCACTGGCTATCCCCTTCGGGCCCTATTTGGCCGTTGCTGGTTGGATAACCTTATTTTATAAAGACTCGATTATTACCCACTATTTAAAATGGGCACTGCAGTAATGGTAGCAACGAAAACAGCACAAGCAGAACCAAAGAGGCCTTCGAATAAAAGCGATAAAGTCGTGATTGGCCTTACCGGCGGAATTGGTAGTGGAAAGTCTGCCGCTACGAATAAATTCGCAGCGTTAGGTATTGATATTATTGACGCCGATGAAGTGGCTAGAGAGGTTGTTACGCTTGGCAGTGAAGGGTTAACTAAAATAACCGAGCATTTTGGCCACGCTATTTTGTTAGAAGATGGCACCCTAAATAGGGCAGCGTTACGAGAGTGTGTTTTTAATAATAGCGAAGAAAAGCAATGGCTCAATCAATTGTTACATCCGCTTATTCGCAAAACTATGCTGCAACAAATAGCTGACTCGACTAGCCATTATTGTATTTTATCGGTTCCTTTACTGGTTGAGGGCAACCTTAGTGAATTATGCGATCGGGTCATTGTAGTAGATTGCCCCGAATCCATGCAGCTTGAACGAGCCATGCAACGCGATGGCAGTACCAAGCAACTAATTGAAAGTATTATGGCATCGCAAGCGACCAGAAAAGAACGATTATCCGCGGCTGATGATGTCATCGATAATAGTAAAACTATTGAGTTTCTCAACAAGCAAGTAATCGCGCTACATAACGAATACTCCCGTAAATACAGTGCAAATAACGAAAATTCTTCGTAAATTCGGTTTTACTGCAACTTTTTTCCTTAAAACTCGTCAAATACTTAATTGATTATGAAAGTAGGCTTGGCTTAGGGCAGTTCATGCATTAGGCTTTAGGGTTAAGTCTATGTGTTTTAAGGATATCCATGAGCGAAGCTGTATTCGAATTCCCCCTAAAGGAAAAAGTGCGTAACTATCTGCGCGTAGAGCAGCTTCTTGGGCAGTTAAAAAGCACCGCGAAATCTGACAGTGTGCCACTGCAAATGGTTTTCTTTGAGCAGTTATTTGAGTTACTCGATTTGATTGAGCGACTGGATTTACGCTCAGACATGAGCAAAGATTTAGATGCCCACGAAAAAAATCTCGTTTATTGGTCACAGCACCCTAAGATAGATAGTGCCGCGCTAGATCAGGCACTTAAAACCATAGTGAACCTTAAGCAAAAGCTTAAAACCGACCGTCGCTTTGGCAGCGCGCTTAAAGAAGATAAGCTGCTTAGTGCGATTAGGCAGCGCTTCGCTATTCCAGGTGGTTCTTGTAGCTTTGACCTACCCAACCTTCACTTTTGGCTTCAACAACCTTCCGAGGTTCGCCAACAAGAAATTGGCCAATGGCTTGAAACCTTGAGTTCATTAGACGACACCATAGCCGTTAGCTTGTCGTTTATTCGTGAACGCGGACAATTCAAAACGGTTACTGCAGACAATGGATTTTACCAAGGTGCGGCTGAAGATAAAAACGAGCTTATCCGCATAAAATGCCGTGTAGATGAAGGTTACTACCCTACCCTTAGCGGCAATAAATACCGCTATGCCTTGCGCTTTTTATGGTTTTCTCCCGCTGAAGGCCAAAACGCGGCTGTTGAATCTAATATTCAGTTTAAACTGGCAGCCTGTTAAACTACGCCTATCGAAAACCTAATCTGCTACTGGAGTGATTCATGGTTGTAAATTGCCCAACTTGTGCGAAGTCCGTTACTTGGAATAGTGAAAGCGAATTTCGTCCTTTTTGTAGTAAAAAATGTCAACTTATTGATTTAGGCGAATGGGCTTCTGAAGAACATAAAATTGCTGCAAAACCATCTGAACAGCCTTCCGCTAAAGAAGTCGACATTGAAGAAATAGAAGCAATGCTTGCTAAGCAATCTGACGACTTTTTCAAACACTAATAGGAAGTATATGATTAATAAAATTGCGCTTGTTGGTGGAACACATGGTAATGAAACCAGTGGTATTCAACTTATTCATAACTGGCAATCTGAAGGGTTCTCTGATGCGCTATCATCGCGCTATTCATCACTGGACGTGTCGCTTACCATTGCTAACCCAGACGCCCTAAGCGCTAATGTGCGATTTGTTGAAGAAGATTTGAATCGTCAGTTCACCCTAGAAGCCTTAAGCAACGCCAGCGATGCTAAAGAGGCGAAGCTAGCTAAAAAGCTTAACCAGCAATTTGGCCCTAAAGGCAATTCTACAACTGACTTGGTAATTGATATTCACAACACCACCAGTAACATGGGTGCAACGCTAATCATTTTAGAAGCTGATGATTTCCATATTCAGCTCGCGCGATTTGTGAAGCATCATATGCCTGAAGCGAACATTCTTTTAGAAGATGAAAAACCGTATTTAGAGCACGGTTATTTGTGTACCACGGGCAAACGTGGCGTAATGATTGAGGTAGGCGCACAACCTCAAGGTGTGTTGCGAGAAGACGTTTATTTGCTTACCCAAACCATGGCTGAAGTTATTCTAGATTTTTGCCAAGCGTATAACACAGATAGCCTTGAACAATACGCTGAGTGCGAGGTGTTTAGACTAGGGGAAAATATTAAATTCCCACTTAGTGCCGAAGGTAAACGTACCGCGATGATCCACCACTCATTGCAAGATAACGACTTCGCCCCGCTTATTCCAGGTGCACCGGTATTTCGCACCTTTGATGGTAAAGACATTGAATGGCAAGAAGCACAGGAAACCTATCCTCACTTCATCAACGAAGCGGCTTATCACAAGTTAGATGTGGCTTTTGCCACCGCAACAAGGCTTATGCTGTAAGCCTATAATACTCGTGAGCTAGATATAAAAAAGGGCGGTCTGTTAAGACCGCCCTTTGTGTATCTATTTTTGAAATATGAAGACTAGGTTGAGCTGTGAGTGGCCAAGCCTGAGGTTACTTCAAGTATTTCTGTTGAAGCGCATCTATTATAGCCACATTAGCTGCCGGAAATTCACCAGCTTCCAATGCACTTACTTCAACCCAGCGCGTTTGTTGGTTTTCCTTACCTTCAGGTTCACCGTTAAACGCACTCACAGCATGTACATCAAGCTTAACAAGCTTATCGCCATAATCATGTTCAATGATAAGCAAAGGCTCGCTAGACTGCACTAGAATGCCAATCTCTTCTTGCAACTCTCGGCGCAATGCATCAAGTACAGTTTCATTATCTTCAACTTTACCGCCAGGAAATTCCCACTTGCCGCCTTGATGGGCGTTATCAGCCCGCAGGCTGATAAACACTTGTGTGCCGCGACGTACTACCCCAACGGCAACATGTACAAGTTTCATTAGCTTAATTTACCGTGGCACTGCTTGTATTTTTTGCCAGAGCCACATGGGCAAGGATCGTTACGACCTACTTTAGGGCCGTCACGTACCTCTGTACGTACCTTATCGCTTGCTGCTTCTGGCGGTGCTTCTGTAGCTGACGCGTTTTCGTGCTCAAATTGCTTAGGCACGTTATCCGCTTGACGACGCTGCTCTTCAACTTTCTCAACGTCTTCTTCAGCTTGTACTTTCACACGTGAAAGAATCGTAATCACTTCAACTTTCAACGCTTCTAGCATTTGTGAAAACAAAGCAAACGACTCGCGCTTGTATTCTTGCTTCGGATTTTTCTGCGCGTAGCTGCGAAGTCCAATACCTTGACGAAGGTGATCCATGGCCGCCAAATGTTCTTTCCAATGGCTGTCTAGGTTTTGTAGCATCACGGCTTTTTCAAACTGACGAAGTACTTGTTCGCCCACTACCGCTTCTTTCTCTTTATAGCTAGCGACTACTTCACCATGAATACGCTCACGAAGCTTTTCTTCATAAAGTTTGTCGTCGTTTTCTAACCAGTTTTGAATAGGCAAGTCTACGGCGAAGTCAGCGCGTAAACGCTCTTCTAACCCTTTCACATCCCACATTTCTTCTAGAGACTGTGGTGGAATATATTCATCAACCACACCGCTTACTACGTCTTCGCGGATTACTGCGATAGTTTCGCTAATGTCGCCTTCATCAAGCAACTCATTGCGCTGCTCATAAATCACTTTACGTTGGTCGTTTGCCACATCATCGTATTCAAGTAGTTGCTTACGAATATCGAAGTTACGACCTTCTACTTTACGTTGGGCGTTTTCGATAGCGCGGGTTACCCATGGGTGTTCAATGGCTTCGCCTTTTTCCATCCCTAAGCGCTTCATCATGTTGCCCATTTTTTCAGAGGCAAAAATACGCATTAGGGCATCATCTAGAGACAAGTAAAAACGGCTTGAACCTGGATCACCCTGACGACCTGAACGACCGCGCAGCTGATTATCGATACGGCGAGACTCATGGCGCTCTGTACCAATGATATGCAAACCGCCTGATGCTAGAACGGCGTCATGACGTACTTTCCACTCAGCCTTAATCTTATCGATTTGTGCTTGAGTAGGGTTTTCAATTTTTTCGACTTCTGCTTGCCAGTTACCACCAAGCACAATATCCGTACCACGTCCCGCCATGTTGGTTGCAATAGTCACTGCACCAGGCTTACCGGCTTGAGCAACAATGTCAGCTTCATGTTCGTGGAACTTAGCGTTAAGTACTTTATGGGGAATTTTGCTTTTCTTCAGTACCCGAGACAACAACTCAGAGTTTTCAATCGATACTGTCCCTACCAAGGTAGGCTGACCGCGCTCAACACACGCTTTAATATCTTCTACGATAGCATCGTATTTTTCTTCTGCAGTTAAGTAAATAAGGTCGGCCTTATCTTTACGCTGCATAGGTTTATTGGTTGGCAATACAACCGTTTCTAGGCTGTAAATATGCTGAAATTCGAACGCTTCCGTATCGGCAGTACCTGTCATACCCGCAAGTTTGTTGTACAAACGGAAGTAATTTTGGAAAGTAATAGATGCTAGGGTTTGGTTCTCATTTTGAATCTTCACACCTTCTTTTGCTTCAACAGCTTGGTGTAAACCTTCAGACCAACGACGACCTTCCATTGTACGACCAGTATGCTCATCAACAATAACGATTTGGTCTTCTTTAACGATGTAATCTACATCTCTTGAGAACAATTTGTGTGCACGAAGGGCAGCATTTATGTGATGAAGTAATGAAATATTACCCGCAGCAAATAACGATTCGCCTTCTGGTAATACGCCTGCACGATGCAAAATTTCTTCTACATGACCCTGGCCACGTTCTGTTAAATGAATTTGTTTCGCTTTAAGGTCGATAGTGTAATCACCGTCGCCTTCTTTGCCTTCTTCATCTTCTTCTTCTTGTTGAACTAATTCAGGGATAACCAAATTAATACGGCGATAAAGTTCAGAGCTGTCTTCTGCTTGGCCTGAAATAATAAGCGGAGTACGGGCTTCATCAATTAGGATCGAATCCACTTCATCCACTACAGCAAAGTTAAGTGGGCGCTGAACGCGGTCTTGCGGGCTAAACGCCATGTTGTCACGCAAATAATCAAAGCCGAATTCGTTGTTTGTACCATAGGTAACGTCAGCTTGGTAAGCGTCACGCTTTTGCTCGTGCGCCATACCAGGTACGTTACAACCTACACGCATACCCAAGAAAGTGAACAGCTGGTTTGCCCATTCAGCATCACGCTTAGCAAGGTAATCATTCACGGTAATAACATGAACACCTTTACCAGACAGAGCGTTTAAATAAGTTGGCAAGGTAGCGGTAAGGGTTTTACCTTCACCGGTACGCATTTCTGAAATTTTACCTTCGTGTAATACCTGGCCGCCTAACATTTGCACGTCGAAGTGGCGCATGCCGTACACACGTTTACTCGCTTCACGTACGGTAGCAAAAGCTTCGTACATGAGATCTTCAAGGCTTTCGCCTTTTTCGATTCGCTGTTTAAACTCAGCCGTTTTTGCTTTTAACGCCTCATCAGAAAGCTGTTCATACTCTGCTTCCAGTGCATTGATGGCATCTACATTTTTTTGTAATTTTTTTAATAGACGGTCGTTTCGGCTACCGAACACTTTTCTAAGGATGCTTGAAAACATTAGCTTGTTATTTCCACTACTTGTCGAGACGCCGCACGGTAAGAGCACAGCTGCGATTAAACGTAAAAGACACTACCTCTAAAGATAATGCCAAGCGATAACTAATTGTTGCGTAAGCTGAACGCTTACTTACCTGGCTGCTGCCGTGTTTATTTTTTATAAACGTATGGCAGAGGATCGATTTGCTTACCGTTTCTTATTACTTCGTAGTGAACATGAACGCCCGTAGAGCGCCCCGTATTACCCATTTTAGCGATAGCTTGACCCTTGGTCACCACGTCGCCTATTGAGACAGATAACGTTTCATTATGCCCATAACGGGTAATAAAACCATCACCATGTTCTATTTCTACTAGATGCCCGTAACCGCTACGTTCGCCCGCCCAGGTAACAATACCTGCTGCAGTAGCTAAAACGTCATCACCCGCTTTACCCGCGAAATCTAAGCCTTTGTGCATAGCTGTTTCACCAGTGAAGGGGTCGGCGCGCATACCATAATAAGATGACAACCATCCCGATGCTATCGGTCGACCAGATAATTGACTCTGCTCATGGATATGGTGACCCCTCACCAAACTTTCAAGCATAGAAAGCTGCTGAGATTTTACGTCGAGAGATTGCTGAAGCTTATTAATCTCGCTGAGTAAGGGATCATCTTGGAGGTTGTCCGGTATCGATACCGGTACGAAAGCGTCCAGGTCAGCCGCTGTCATACCTAATTCTGTTGCTATCTGCTTTCCTTTACCATCGAGCATAGACGCTTGTGCTGAAAGCTCGGCAATATGGGAAATCAAAGTTTGTAATTTAATGGTGGTCTGTTGTTTAAGTGCTTCAACGTCTTGTTGCGTTTCATTCACTTCAGATTGTGCTAGGCGAACCCTAGCTACATCTTCAGACACAGATTCTGTGGAACGACTAGACACTAACATAAATATCGACGACAACACGGTCGCGCTCACCAGCGTACGTACACTGATGCTATGACGATAGCGTTTGTTCTTGCCTGATAGCGTTATTGTTAGCTTCATACCACAAATAGGAAATTTCTGTCGTGCTCAGTGAACTTCTAATACCTGTTTGCTAACAAACATAGACACGGCTGAAGCCGAGCTGAGAAGTAAAAAAGTTATGGCACATTAATTATAATTATATAGATTGCTTACTTTATCATTGTTTAGTCTAAAAGCTAAACGAAAAAAAGCCGCCATGTAGGCGGCTTTTTATATACCGGTTTACGCTAATACTGGTTGAGCGTAACGTATAGGTGCTTCGTCTTGAGAATCGTAGGTTATAAATTCCCAGCAGTCTTTCTGCGCAAGCACGGCGTTCAATAGTTTATTGTTTAAGCCGTGACCTGTTTTGTAAGCGCGCAATTCACCAATAAGGCTATGCCCACCTAAATACAAATCACCAATAGCATCTAAAATTTTATGCTTTAAAAATTCGTCGTCGTAACGTAAACCTTCGGGGTTCAACACGCGAAATTCATCAAGAGCAACCGCATTTTCCATGCTGCCGCCTAACGCTAAGTTGTTAGCATTCATGTATTCAAGGTCGCGCATAAAACCGAAGGTACGTGCACGGCTTACTTCGTTCACATAAGAACATGAATCGAAATCCATGGTCATATGCTGACGAGTTTGGCTGATAACTGGGTGATCGAAGTCAATTTGGAAGTCGACACGGAAACCATCATAAGGCACTAGTTCGGCCCACTTATCGCCATCTTCAACGCGAACGGTTTTCTTAATACGGATAAATCGCTTAAGGGCATTCAACTCTTCTATTCCTGCTGATTGAAGCAAGAATACGAAGGGGCTGGCACTACCATCCATAATAGGCAGCTCGTTGCTATCAACTTCAACAATGATATTGTCGATACCAAGCCCTGCAAGCGCAGATGCCAAATGTTCAACGGTTTGAATCGTTACGCCGTCTTCATTATTCAAACAGGTACACAGCATGGTATTACCCACTGCGTTTGCACGCGATGGAATATCAACATGAGGTTCAAGGTCAACACGCCTAAACACAATTCCCGTGTTTGCAGGCGCAGGCCGGAGAGTCATTGTGACCTTTTCCCCTTTATGAAGCCCAATTCCGGTTTCTTGCACCGGGTGCTTGATTGTACGTTGTCTAATCATCTGCTTATGCTTTTACCTATAAAAAAAGCGGTCGCGAATTATAGTGACTTACCACTCATTTGTCAAAAAATACGCAATTTCGACCATTCGCGAATCCAAAATTTTACGCGCAAGTAGCCACTCTGGTCACTAACCTGGAAAAATTCCAGTTTAAAACCTACCAGACATATAGTGCCCTTAATACCGTTCTGACAACGGTATTTCAGAAAAATTCACTTCAATTTCAGCGAGGTGAATTAGTCTGCTTGCTTACGCAAAAACGCTGGAATGTCTAGATACTCTAAATCATTACCAGGTTGCGCTTCATCTTCAGCTTTAAGTGCTTGGTTGCCTTCAGTACTGCCAACCGATGCTGAACGAGGTTCAGACGCTGTTGTGCTACCGTACTCTTTAGCTGGCGTAGTTAAACGCGAACCTTCTGAGCTTACTAGTGAAATGTCAGGCTTGCGCTCTGCGCCAATACCGGTTGCAACAACCGTTACGCGAAGCTCATCTGTCATTTCCATGTCAATAACGGTACCCACAACCACTGTCGCATTTTCAGAAGCAAATGCTTTAACAGCGTTACCAACAGTTTCAAACTCGTCGATAGCAAAATCTGGGCCGGCTGTGATATTCACAAGAATACCGCGCGCACCTGATAAATCGATATCTTCAAGTAGCGGACTTGCAATTGCTGATTCAGAGGCTTCTTCAGCACGATCTGGACCACTTGCTGAACCACTGCCCATCATGGCTTTACCCATCTCAGACATTACTGTACGTACGTCGGCGAAATCCACGTTGATCAATCCAGGGCGAGTAATTAGCTCTGCAATCCCCTGAACAGCACCACGTAATACGTCGTTCGCTGCGCTGAACGCTTGAAGTAAAGGCGTACCTGGCCCCATCACTTTTAACAATTTCTCGTTTGGAATAGTGATAAGTGAATCTACGTTGTTAGCCAGTTCAACAATGCCCTGCTCTGCAAACGTAGTACGCTTTTTGCCTTCAAATGGAAATGGCTTGGTAACAACAGCCACAGTAAGAATTCCCATTTCACGAGCAATTTTCGCTACTTCAGGTGCTGCACCCGTACCTGTACCACCACCCATACCAGCGGTGATGAAAACCATATCTGCGCCATCTAATGCCTGGCGAATGGTTTCTCTGTCTTCGTGTGCAGCATCGCGTCCAATGTTAGGATCGGCGCCTGCGCCTAAACCTTTAGTCACACTTGAACCAATTTGTAAGGTAACGTCAGCATTTGAGCTGCGTAGTACCTGCGCGTCGGTGTTTATCGCAATAAACTCTACGCCTTCAATGCTTTGAGACACCATGTGCTCAACTGCATTTCCGCCGCCGCCACCAACGCCGATGACTTTGATTACGGCTTCTTCGCCGTGACTATCCATTAATTCGAACATACTTACTCTCCGGTTGTACGTCTTCTATGCTTCGCTGCGACACATAGTCGATTATATGCATCCTGCCAATCGTGATGCCGTAGCTATAGCGACCCCAAAAAATTAAAATTCACCTTTAAACCAGCTTTGCACGCGATGAAATAAACTCTCACCAGGTTTCTGCTTACTGGACTTCTTATTATCTGCTTGCACTTTGCCGTATTGCAGAAGCCCTACGACGGTTGCAAATCCTGCATCATCAACGTATTCAGACAAGCCTTTAACGTTGATTGGATTGCCTACTCTCACAGGCATCTGGAAAATTTCCTCGGCAAATTCAACCGCACCTTCCATTTTGGCGGTACCGCCAGTTAGCACTAAGCCGGCGGCAATTTGCTCTTCCAGACCACTGGCACGAATTTCATCATGTACCAGTTCAAAAAGTTCTTGGTATCGAGGCTCAATCACTTCAGCTAGCGTATGTCGCGACATGACTCGCGCGGCACGCCCGCCGACACTGGGCACCTCAATACTTTCTTCCATACTGACCATGTCTTTCAGCGCGCAGGCATAATTAACTTTAATCTCTTCTGCGTTGCTAATTGGCGTACGGAAAATCTTAGCGATGTCGCTGGTAATCTGATTACCGGCAACAGGGATAACAGCGGTATGCCTAATGGCACCATCTGTGTAAATAACGATATCCATGGTGCCACCACCAATATCGACTACACACACGCCTAATTCACGTTCATCGTCCGTTAGCACAGCATAACTTGATGCCAATGCTGAAAATATCAATTGGTCGGCGTTTAGTTCGCAGCGCTCAACACACTTCACTAAATTTTTCGCCATATCGTCTGCACAGGTAATAATGTGTGCATCAGCTTCCATTCTTACGCCTGACATGCCAATTGGGTTCTTAATTCCTTCTTGCACATCAATAGTAAATTCTTGTGGTAAAACATGAAGTAACCTGCGTTCAGCTGCAATAGGAACACTACGTGCTGCGTGAATAACGTTATCTACATCTTCTTGGGTTACTTCTTGGTTGTTAATCGGCACCATACCGTTTTCGTTTTGGCATTTTACGTGACGGCCTGAAATAGACATAAACACTGAAGAAACACGACAATCTGCCATGAGCTCCATTTCATTTACCGCACGTTGCACCGACTTAACCACAAGGTTTAAGTCATTTACGCCGCCTTTATCCATGCCTTTCGCAGCATGCGTACCGACACCGACAATACTGATTTGATCGTCGTCTAACAGCTCGCCCACCACAGCCTTTACCTGGCTAGTGCCTATATCTAAGCCTACAATCAAATTACGTTCAGCAGGTTTTGACATGGTTTCCTTAACTCTCTTTGTTTGTTGTATCGCTGTTGCTGTTTTCCCAGCCAACCGCGACACCCGTATCGTAACGAAGATCGATATATTTTACCGTCTTCTCTTGCTGCGCAAGTAAGGGATATACATCGATAAAGCGTTGTAACCTATCGATAAATTCCTTGCGCCCTAAATTCAATTCAATACCATTTTCAAGCTGAACTTGCCATGCGAAGCGCTCGCTCAACGATAATTCTTCAATATTCATTGCAGTAGTGGCCAATAGCGCATGCATGGCGTTATACCCTTCAAGCGCGGTCTTCTCGCTACCACCTGGGCCGTACAACCTTGGTAAGGCTAAATCATGCCCATCGGCGTTAAACGTATCGCCGTAGGGGTTTAGCAACAAATCTTCGTTCCATTTGGCAACGGGTTGCTGCTCAACCAAATATATCTTTAACGTGTTTGGCCATTTTTTGCGTACCGACGCGCGATACACCCATGGCTGCGCTTCTACCAGTTCAAACACTTCATTCACATCTAGAGCAAAAAAACTGCCCGGTTGTGACTTTCTTATTAGGCGTTCTAGCCTAGTAATATTCACATGTTGGTAATCGCCTGAAAAATCGATTACCTGAACAGGCATTTGCTGTTCATCTTGCATATAGCCGTTGGCCTTAATAGCGCCAAACACTAATGCCGCGATAACAAACAATAAGAAGACTACACCGCCCCACAAAGACGCTCTGTCTTTAGATGGCTTATTGCTTACGGTGCTCGTCTTACTTGTCATTGCGCTTTATGCTCTGCTGTCAGGGTCAAAACTGGTGGCCAATATTGCTAAAACCAGTTCATCAAAACTTAACCCCGCCACTTTGGCCGCTTTAGGCACCAAGCTCTTTTCTGTCATTCCAGGCACCGTATTCGCTTCAAGCAAATAAAAATGCCCATCACCATCTTGCATCACGTCAATGCGACCCCAGCCAGAGCCAGAAATAGAATCGAATGCCTGCGTCGATAGCTGAGCAAGATGTGCTTCTTGCTCGTCAGACAAACCACTTGGACAAAAATACTCTGTGGTATCGTCTTGGTACTTGGCAGCGTAATCATAAAACGTATGTGGAGTAGACATGCGAATAGACGGCAATGCCTGCCCCTGAATTACTGAAACTGTAAACTCAGGGCCTTTAATGTATTGCTCTAACAGGACCTGGTTGTCATAGTTAAAGGCGTCCTGTATGGCATTTTCGAGTTGTTCAGCGCTTGTCACTCTCGCCATGCCAATGCTCGACCCTTCTCGGGCCGGTTTTACCATGACTTCATTCCCCAACTTTTCCATTATAGCGCTGCACTTACCAGCTTCAAAGCGCCTTTTATCAGCAATTTCATATTTAGCAGTAGGTAAGCCAAGGCTTTGCCATACTTGCTTGGTGTGAATTTTGTCCATCGCCAATGCAGAACCTAAAACCGGCGTTCCCGTGTAGGGAATTTTAAGCAGTTGTAGTGCCCCTTGCATTGAACCATCTTCACCACCTCGACCGTGTAACATGATAAGTACTCGGTCGACTTTTTCGCTGATTAAATCAGTAAGTGGTCGCTCTGCCGGATCGAAAGCTATGGCGTTTACATTTTCTCGTAAAAGCGCTGCAAGCACCGCGTTTCCTGAGTTTAGCGACACGTCACGTTCGGCAGAGTCGCCGCCAAACATGACCGCCACTTTTCCAAATTCGGCAGCATCATATTTTTTTACGTTGCTAAAAAGACTCATGCATCGCTCTCCTGATGCAGCACTTTTGGCTCCATCTCACGGCTGGCGAGCAACTTAGCAATTTGACCAATGTTTCCAGCGCCTTGGGTCATCACGATATCGCCCTCTACCAAAATATTGGCAAGAATGGCGGGAAGCGCTTCTTTACCGCCTACGTAAACGGGCTCAATTTGGCCACGTTGACGGATAGAACGACACAAAGATTTACTATCAGCACCTTCAATAGGTTGTTCACTGGCCGGATAAACGTCTAACAATAGCAATACATCTACCGTAGAAAGCACGTTAACAAAGTCTTCGTACAAATCACGAGTACGAGTAAACCGGTGTGGTTGATACACCATCACTAAACGATTCTCGGGCCAATTAGCCCTCGCTGCCGCTATCGTGGCTTTCACTTCTGTAGGGTGATGACCATAATCGTCAACCAAGGTAACATTGCCAACACTGGTTTTAAAATCGCCAAGCACTTCAAACCGACGTCCGATACCACCAAAGCTCGCCAATGCAGTCACTATGGCGTCATCATCAATACCTTCATCCGTTGCCACAGCAATGGCTGCCAACGCATTTAGCACATTGTGGTTACCGGTAAGGTTTAATGTCACCTTCAAAGGCTCACGCTCTGGCCGTATAACGGTGAAATTAGCTTGCCCGAATGACAAGGTAATATCCTGGGCACGTACATCGTTGTGCGCTTCAAAGCCATAAGTAATGATACTGCGGCCAATACGGGGGCTAACCTCTTGTATGTTGGCGTCGTCGCCACACACAATTGCCTGCCCGTAAAATGGCAAATTACTCAAAAACTCAACAAAAGTGTCTTTCACTTTCGAGAAGTCACCGCCATAGGTATCCATATGGTCAGCTTCAATATTCGTAACTACCGACACCATAGGCTGCAAGTGTAAGAACGATGCATCACTTTCATCGGCTTCAGCAATTAAATAACGGCTTCTGCCTAAACGTGCGTTAGTACCCGCACTATTTAACAAGCCACCAATCACAAACGTGGGGTCGTACTGCGCTTGTGCAAAAATGGTAGAGATCAAACTGGTTGTTGTGGTTTTACCATGGGTTCCTGCCACGGCTATACCATGACGAAAACGCATTAATTCCGCTAACATCTCCGCACGACGTATAATTGGAATACGCTGTTCTCTGGCGGTAATAATCTCTGGGTTAGCTTCGTTAATGGCACTAGAAACCACAATCACATCCATACCATCAACGTTTTCGGCTTTATGACCTATCTTTACATCCACGCCCAAATCATTAAGGCGCTGAGTCATAGGCCCTGAATTTATGTCAGAGCCAGCAATGTCGTAACCTTCATTAAGCAGTACTTCAGCAATACCGCCCATACCCGCACCGCCAATGCCGATAAAAAATATTTTCTTCACCCTGCGCATTTGCGGGCTCTCAAATGGGGTCTTAAAAACCATTATTCCCCTACTCCTACTACTGCCATGCAATGGCTTACTACTTGTTCAGTGGCGTGAGTACTGGCGTGCTGCCTTGCTACTTCACCCATTTTTAGGCAATCGCTAGGGTGTGTTACCCAGTGCCGAACCGCCTGCCTTAAATTGTCTTTTAATGCTGACTGCGCAATCATAATGGCTGCGCCATGCTTCACTAACGATTGCGCATTTTTTGTTTGATGATCGTCTACCGCGTGTGGCAGAGGTACAAACAATGCTGCCCTGCCCGCTGCCGCCACTTCCGCAACGGTGAGCGCGCCCGCTCTGCAAATCACAAAATCAGCCCACTCGTAGGCCGCTGCCATATCATCAATAAAGTCGCTGACTTCAACGGGATTAGCCGAACCTGCATAAAGCGCTTCTACCGACGCTTTATTGCCTTTCCCACATTGATGGCGAATAGACAAACCGTCCAGCGCCGCGCATGTGGCAGGCACAGTATCATTAAGTACTTTGGCACCCAAACTTCCGCCAACAACCAGAAGGTTAAGTTTACCCTTTACTGTTTCGTCTGAAACTGCTTCTTTAGGGTTAACTTGCCAAATTTCGTCTCGCACAGGGTTGCCAACGGTGTGCACTTTAAAAGCAACTTTAGCAAACTGCGGCTTTGCGTCGTCAAACCCGAGTAACACCCGCGTGGCAATATTAGCCAGTAACTTATTGGTCATGCCCGCGGCCGCATTTTGCTCGTGAATAACCACGGGAATGCCTAACGATTTGGCAGCAACACCACCAGGGCCACTGGCGTAACCACCAAACCCAATCACTAAATCTGGCTGCACCCGTTTAATAATACGGCGAGCCGAAAACAAACTTTTTATCAGAGCGATACCGCCCGATAATTTGGCTTTTAGCCCTTTACCTCGAATACCTTTCACTGGAATAAAGTGAATGGGAATACCATGCTTGGGCACAACGTCGGCTTCCATTCGCTCTGCGGTGCCAAGCCATTCTATTTCCCAACCCGCTGATTGCAGCGCGTGAGCCACGGCTAATCCAGGGAAAACATGCCCCCCAGTACCACCAGCCATAATTAAGCAACGCTTACTCACTCGACGCCTCCTTAGATACACGGGCTAAAATGGCTTTAATGCCGGCTTTGCCTTCGTCTTCAGGAGAAACTGTATTGGATGCTTTTTTTGACCCTGCGTCTTTTGTTTTAGCTACTGGCGCGTCTTCGCTACTCTCATGTGTATCAGGAGCGTTCACATCAGATGCTTTCAGATCAGGGGCTTGGTTGTAATCCGCCTCGGCATCAGCGAACGGTTCAGCATTGGTATGTTTCGTTCTTACTGGCGGCTTAGCCGCTGATTTAGCTGAAGGCTTTGCCTTTGCTTTGCTGGTTCTCTTATTGTCGCCACGTCCTAACGCTTGAACTCCGTCTACGCGAAGTTCAAAATCGATACGCAACAATAAAGCCACCGCCACCGACATAACAATAAGCGATGAACCACCGTAACTAACTAATGGCAGCGTTAACCCTTTAGTAGGCAGAATACCTGCACTTGCACCAATATTCACCGCGGTTTGGAAACTGAACCAAATTCCTACGCTGTAAGCTAAATACCCTTCGAATGGGCGTGATTTCAATAAGGCTTTGTTCCCTATTTGTAACGCACGCACCACCATCCATAATATTAAGCCAAGTACCGCAAGCACACCCACAAAGCCAAGCTCTTCAGCTAAAATGGCCATCACAAAATCGGTATGGGCTTCAGGTAAGAACTCTAACTTTTGTAGGCTATTACCTAAACCTTGGCCAAACCAATTACCTCGGCCATAAGCCATTAGCGATTGGGTAAGCTGATACCCCGCGCCGAATGGGTCGGCCCAAGGATCAAGAAACGAGGTTACCCGCTTCATGCGGTATTCTTCAAACACGATAAGGGCAACAACGGCCAACACGCCCGCAAACACCAACGCAAAGAACTGCCATAAGCGAGCACCCGCTAAAAATAACAGCCCAATGGTGGTGGCAAACATTACTACCACAGTACCCAAATCGGGTTGTAGCAGCAGTAACATGGCTAATGCGAAGAACACCACTAATGGCTTTATAAACCCTTTTAAATTTTCCGTTACTTCTTCATAACGGCGAACTAGGTAGCCGGCCAAGTAAGTGAAGAAGAAAAGCTTGGCAGGCTCAGCCGCTTGAATGGTAATGGGGCCTAGTGCCAACCAACGGGTACTTCCGTTTACGGTACGCCCAACAAGCAGCACTGCCACCAATAGCCCAATCGCCGCTAATAACAGATAAGGGTTTGCCGTGCGCCAAAACTGCATAGGAAGTTCTAGTACCACCATAGCAGCAATAATTGCCCCCACAATGTAAATACCGTGACGAATAGCAAAGTAAAAAGGATTATCGTGAATTCTCTCAGCAACAGGCATTGAAGCTGATGTCACTATGATAATACCAATCGTCATTAGGGCTAACGCAACAATGATTAAGCCAATATCGTAAGGGCTTTGAAGGTTTTGTTCGTCATGACGAGCCGCAAACAACGCACTTAATTTAGTGTCGGCTTGCGACGTATCTTTTGTTTTTAACGCGCGATTTGCTTGGGGAGCGTTTGCAGTCGTCATCATGATGGCAAACCTCCCGCTTCTTTCACTGCGCCAGCGTCACTTTCAAATTTTACCTTTTCGGTAATATGTGTAACTGCATCAGTAAATACTTGTGCACGGTGCATATAGTTTTTAAACATGTCGATACTGGCACACGCTGGGGATAGCAAGACGATATCGCCGTTACCAGCACGTAAGTTAGCAGCCAATACCGCCTTCTCCATTGAAGCCACTATTGTGGTGTCTCTAAAAACAGCGCTGAATTTTTCTGCGTCTTTGCCTAGCGCAATCACTTCACCAACACTTTCATCTAGCGCTGGTTTTAATGCACTTAAATCTGCACCTTTGCTATCACCACCGGCAATGAGGATAATTTTTCCATTGGTAGTAGGAGCTAGCCCTTGAATAGCAGCGATAGTGGCACCCACGTTGGTAGCCTTTGAATCATCTATCCACTTCACGCCATTAATGTTGGCAATTTGTACGCAGCGGTGCGGCGCTGAAGTGAAGCTAGCCACTGCACGTGCGGCTGTATTAAGCAGGGCTGGTTTATTCAATGAAGTACTAAACGCTTGGCATAATGCCAGCGACGCCATCACGTTAAGCACATTGTGCATGCCAGCCAATCGAATATCGGCGGTATTAAGCAGCGCTTCACCGTTGAAGGTTATAACGCCTTCGCGTAAACCAAAGCCGGTATCGCTAATATCAAGGCCATAGGTGATAGTGTTTTCACAATTTGAAGTTGGCGTAACCTGCTTGTCGCCGCGCCAAACTACTGCGGTATTACAATGACTAAAAATACGCTGTTTGGCAGCTATGTATTGCTGCATATCGCCGTGTCTATCTAAATGGTCATCGCTAACATTCAAAATCGATGCGGCGTTCAACTTCAAGCTAGAAGTCGTTTCAAGCTGAAAACTGGAAAGCTCTAAAACAATGACATCCAAAGAAGAAGACTGAGTTTCAAGCTCTGCCATGGATTCTGGAAGGGTTTCAAGTACTGGGCGCCCTACATTACCCGCCTCACACACCTCGTACCCACAAGCTTTCAGCATATGCGTTGTTAGCAGGGTAACCGTGGTTTTACCATTTGAACCAGTTATTCCTATGGTTGGCGTATTGTTAAGACGTGCAAACAATTCCACGTCGCCAATAACTTCAACACCACAGGCTTTTGCTTGTTTTACTTGTTCAATGTTAAGCGGTAAGCCTGGGCTTAGTACCAAGGTATCAACGCCTGCAAAGAAGTCACGAGGTAATGTCCCGGTGGTTACGCAGATATTTAATGGTGCTGACACGTTGAAAGTATCGCGGGTATCAAAGGCTTTTACCTTCGCCCCTTGCTGTTTTAGAAAACGCACGCAAGCCTGACCTGTTACTCCAAGGCCGCCTACCACATAAGAATGTGCACGTACGTTATATGTCATTATCTAAGTTTCAACGTTGCCAGCCCAACAAGGACTAAAATGATAGAAATGATCCAGAAGCGCACAATAACTCGCGGCTCCGGCCAACCTTTTAATTCGTAATGATGGTGAATAGGTGCCATTCTAAAAATACGTTGTCCACGCAACTTAAATGAACCCACTTGCAAAATGACCGATAAGGTTTCTACTACAAACACACCACCCATAATAATCAGTACAATTTCTTGGCGAACTAATACGGCTAGTACGCCCAATGTGCCACCTAATGCCAATGAACCTACATCGCCCATGAATACTTGTGCTGGATAGGTGTTAAACCACAAAAATCCTAGCCCAGCACCAACAATGGCCGTACACACAATAACCAACTCACTGGTAAGGGGAATATGCGGAATATTAAGGTAATCGGCGAAATTCGCGTTCCCGGTTACATAAGCAAAAATAGCGAAAGCACCTGCCACTAAAATAGTCGGCACGATGGCTAATCCATCAAGGCCGTCGGTTAGGTTGACTGCGTTACTTGTGCCCACAATGGCAAAGTAAGTAATAATGATAAAAAAGGCGCCTAGTTGCGGAAACACTTCTTTAAAGAAAGGGATAAGCAATGAGGTTTCAGCACTTAATGTGGCACTGCTATATAGGAAGAAAGCTACCCCAATGGCTACCACCGATTGCCAGAAATACTTCCAGCGCGCAATCAAGCCTTTTGAGTCTTTACGGATCACTTTGCGATAGTCATCCACAAACCCGATAATGCCGTACGACACCACTACGGCTAAGGTCACTAAGACGTAGCGGTTACTTAAATCTGCCCACAATAAGACACTCACTACTATAGCCGCTAAAATCAGTAAGCCACCCATAGTAGGTGTACCCGATTTAGATAAATGACTTTGCGGGCCATCATCACGTACAGTTTGTCCTATCTGCATGGTTTGCAAATAACGAATCATTTTAGGGCCAATTAAAATAGCAATGAGCAACGCCGTTAGCGTACTTAAAATCGCTCTTAGGGTAAGGTATGAAAATACGTTAAACCCAGTATCAAATTGTGTCAGCCAGTCAGCTAGCCAAATTAACATGCAATACGCTCCCGACGGCGTTCAAACTTTCCCAGCGAAGAGGCCTCGATCGCCTCTACCACGCGTTCCATACGAGAACTGCGTGAGCCTTTTACTAAAATTGAAATATCTTGTAGTTCTACTTGTAAGTCTTGCTCTAACGCACTCACCAAACTGTCGATGTCGGTAAAATGCTCGCCGTTTTTTCCAGGTGCCGCGTCAAAAACCGCGCTGGCCGACTGACTTAACACACCAAATGAATACAGGTAGTCGATACCTTTACTTAGTGCGTAATTACCTACTTGCTCATGATAGAAACGCGCTTTTTCGCCGAGTTCTTTCATGTCGCCCAATATCAAAACATTAATGCCAGAGAAGGTACTTAGTGTATCGATAGCCGCATTCACAGAAGCAACGTTGGCGTTGTAAGTGTCATCAAGCAAACGTACTTGGCTACCTAATGTCTTAACATTCAAGCGCCCTTTCACTTGCTTCATCGCAAGCAAACCGTCACGTACGTTCTCAAGGGTGGCACCCAATTGCATAGTAAGGGCCGCAGCAACTAGCGCATTCCCCACATTATGGATACCCGGAATAGTTAATTGAATAGCAGCTTCACCTTCGTTGCTACACAACTGAAATGCTGCGCAACCATCAAGACCTACAATGATATCTTCTGCTGTGAAGTCGGCTTCGTTCTTTTGCATTGGCGAGAAAGTTAATACCCGCTTTTGCTTGAGCTTGCCTTGCCAGAAATCGGCAAATTGGCTGTCTACATTAACGATGGCAGTGCCGCTATCGCCTAAGCCTTTAAAGATTTCGCTTTTTGCACGAGCGACACCTAACAAACTCCCAAACCCTTCAAGGTGAGAAGCAGCAGCATTTACAATAGTGGCGACATCAGGCTTAACCAGATTAGTGGTGTACGCAATTTCACCTAGATGGTTTGCACCTAATTCCATCACCGCGTATTCGTGGTGGTGTTCTAGGCGAAGTAAGGTAAGCGGAACCCCAATATCATTGTTGAAATTTCCGTTTGTGGCGAGTACTGAACCGCGACGCTCAAGGATAGCTGCACACATTTCTTTCACGGTAGTCTTACCGCTACTTCCTGTGATAGCGATGGTTTTAGGTGCTATTTCACGTTTTACGGCAGCGCCTAAAAGGCCTAAAGCCAGTTTAGTGTCTTCAACATACACCACAGGAATGGAAACATTCACAGGTTCGCTGGCAATAATTGCGCTCGCCCCTGCATTTTCTGCGCTTTTCGCAAATTCATGGCCGTTAAAATTTTCGCCTTTTAGTGCAAGGTAGACAGAGCCCGAATCTATGGTTCGCGTGTCTGTACTTACCGCACTGACTTCACAATCTTGTCCGTCAAGTTTGCCGTCAATTTGGCTGGCTATCCACGACAGTGTTGTAGTTATCATTTTTTGTACTCCTGCTGTAGTCGCGCCACAACTGTACGTTCGTTATAGTCTGTCTGTTGGGTACCAATAATTTGGTAATCTTCATGGCCTTTACCGGCCACTATAATAATGTCGTTCTCATCTGCACTATCTAAGCAATAGCGAATAGCGCTTTCTCTGTCTGCTTCTTCAACTGCGTCATTAGGGCGTTGCAAGCCCGCCTTAATATCGCTAGCAATACTTTCTGGCGACTCGCTACGACTGTTGTCAGTGGTAATGACAATTACGTCAGCATGCTGTTCAGCCGCCGCGCCCATTAAGGGACGCTTGCCTTTATCGCGATCGCCACCACACCCAAACACGCACCACACTTTGCCGGCAGTATGTGTTTTAGCGCTTTTCAGCACTTGTTCTAACGCGTCTGGCGTGTGCGCATAATCAACAATTACGCTGGCACTACCCCCAACGGGGAACACTTCCATTCTTCCCGGTACAGGTTGCAAACCATTCACTACCCGCACTACATTTTCAAAGCGTTCGCCCTGCGCCAATAAACATGAAATAGCGCTTAGCGTATTGCTCACGTTAAACGAGCCAAACAATGCCAATTCAATAGGTGCTGTGCCCCATGAAGAAACAAGGTCGAATCGAATTCCTGAAGAATGGTATGAAACATTTGTGGCGAAACAATGGCGATCTTGTGGTTGTTTGTGCGTGGCTAAAACATCATCAGTAGGTTCAAACCCTGTCCATACTCGTGTCACTCTCGGCTTACTAATTGCTATTTCTTCTGAGCTTCCATCTTTAGCTGCATTAGCGTCTAAGTAGTCAGCCCAATTCTGGCTTTCACTGTCGTTTACATTCAATACAACAGCTTCAAGGCCAGGTTGATCTAACAACAAACGTTTTGCCTTAGCGTACTCTTCCATGGTGCCGTGATAATCAAGATGGTCTCGCGTTAAGTTGGTGAATACTGCAATATCCGTTTTCACTTGGCTTAACCGGCCTTGCACTAATGCATGAGAGCTGGCTTCAAACGCCGTATGTCGCACTTCGCATTGCACAAACTCTGCCAACACGTACTGCAAACGAATAGCATTAGGGGTGGTATTAGCCGCGGCGGTCGTAACCCATTGGGTATTTTCACCTTCATATACGCTACTGCCAAGAGTGCCAACGCTTGCACTGCGCGTACCTAGCGCATCTTTTAACTGGGTAAGCAATTGAACTGTCGAGGTTTTTCCGTTAGTTCCCGTTACCGCCACTGTCATCATTTTCAAAGCGGGGTAATCGTAAAATGCAGCCGCCAATGCCGATAGCATGCTAGGTAATTGATATAGCGAAATAATTACCGAATGGTCGCGCATTTCCATTTGGCCATGGGCTTGACTGTCGTCAGTTTGCGCCAGAATGACACGCGCGCCTAAACTAATTGCCTGTGGTATGAAATCTCTTCCGTCACGCTCATGACCTTTAACCGCTACAAATGCTGTTTTTGTGTTCACATCACGGCTATCTAAAGTTAGGCCTTCAATACGAATATCTGGCGCGTCTATGCCAAACTTTGCTAACAGCGCACGCGTACTTTGAATAAAGGAATTAACTACCACTGTTGCCTCCTTTCAGCCATGCGCCTGACGTCACGTGCTTGTCATCGGGAGTTACATTTAACATGTGTAAAGCACCGCCCATGATTGACGAAAACACAGGTGCTGCAGTGTCACCGGCGTGATACAAATCACCACCAGGCTCGTTAATAAGCACAATAGTGACAAGTCTTGGGTCGGAAACAGGGGCAATACCAGCAAAGATATTCACATACTCTTCGCCATAACCACCTGCCACAGCCTTACGACTGGTACCTGTTTTTCCTGCCACACGGTAACCTGGAACGGCCGCTTTTTTCGCTGTACCGCCTCGCTGGGTTACGCTTTCCATCATTTGGACTATGGCTTTTGCATTCTCTTCACTGATAACCCGTTCAGGCTGACCTTGCCATCCGGTTTGCTGTGGCGACTTAATAATATTCAGTGGCTGCTTGATACCGCCATTCGCCAATGTGGCGTATAACCGCCCAAGTTGCGCAGTGGTTACCGATATCCCATAGCCAAATGACAAGGTGGCAAGTTCGAATTCAGACCAACGGCTTCGGTCGTAGAAGATACCACTGCTTTCACCGGCCATATTTAGGCCAGTATCTGACATCAACCCAATGTTGTAATAGGTGTCGAGTAGAAATTGCTTAGGCACAGACAGCGCTAATTTCGAAGTACCCATATTGCTTGAATGCTGAATAATTTCTTCAAGGGTAAGCTCGCCATAGTTACGCGAGTCTTTAACTAAGCTTCCGCCTAGGCGCATCCAACCAGGGTTGGTATCTACGACATCCTCCGCTCCTACTTCACCAAATTCCATAGCAGTTAGTACCGCTAACGGCTTTAACGCAGAGCCTGGCTCGAATGCATCCGTAATGACGCGGTTACGCATGCGGTGGGGTGAAATATTACTGCGATCGTTAGGGTTAAAAGACGGCGCATTTACCATGGCCAGTACATCGCCCGTTTTTACATCAATCACCACTGCCGAGGCAGAACTGGATTGATAGTAAATCATGGCTTCTTTAATTTCTTTGTACGCTAACGCTTGAATACGTTGGTCGATAGTCAGTTGCAGATTACCCGCATCCTCACCCGTGGTGGTTTCTAAAATCTCTACCTGACGACCTTTGGCATCTCGACGAATTTTGCGGGAACCTGGCGTACCAGTAAGCCACTCATCGTACATACGCTCTAGGCCTTCAACACCTGTATCATCAACATCGGTAACACCGATTAATTGAGCCGACACTTCACCGGTAGGATAATAACGACGACTTTCGCGGCGTAAGTAAATACCTGGAATATCAAGTTTATCAACATACTCGGCCATGGCAGGAGACACTTGACGCTGCAAGTACACAAAACGGCGTTTAGGATTGCTCACTTTTTCTTGTAAGCTATCTACCGACTGGCCTAGTACGTCGGCCAGTGCTTGCCAACGACGTGGCTCAGCAAGGCCATCGTTCTCATGAATAATTTTAGGATCGGCATAAATGGCTCGAACCGGCACGCTAACGGCTAGCTCAACCCCATTTCTGTCTGTGACCAGTCCGCGATAGGTAGGCATGTTGCGCGTACGCAAGGTACGGCTATCGCCTTGTTGGATAAGTTCATCAGGCTCAATAACTTGAATAAACGCCGCGCGGGCAGCCAGTGCCGCAAAAACCGAGATAACCACGATAAGCACAACCACAAAGCGCCAGTGCACCAAGCTTGGTGTGACGTTTTGTTTTGCTCCGCTCGCTTTGCGGCTACGTTTAACGGTAGACGTGGTCATTTAAGCCTCACTACCACTTCGTCATCGGCTGTAGGACGGTACATATCAAGTTGCTTTTCAACCAAGGTTTCAATGCGGTTATGTTCGGTAAGCGCACGTTGTTCTAGCACTAAGTTGCGCCATTCAACATCGAGCTCATCTTTCTGTTGCATCAGGTCTTCAAGGGCAATAACTTGCTGACGATTTTGGTGGCTACCAAGAATAACCGCCATGCCACTAAGCAGAACCGCTAAATACAACAAAACCCGCAACTTGTTGCGGGTTAAATCTGACACAATAATCAGCAGTAAACTGAAGTTTGTATTTGCCCTATCAGGCTTACCTAACGTCATAGCTTTTCGGCCACCCTTAACACGGAACTGCGTGAGCGAACGTTGTTCGCAATCTCCAATTCAGAGGGTTTTATGGCACGGCTTAACGCTTTTAATACTTTATCGGCATCTATTTCAGCTTGGGTTATGGGCAAATTATGCGGTACTGATTTGCCTTTGCTTTGGTCTTTTATAAAGCGTTTTACGAGTCGGTCTTCCAAAGAATGAAACGAAATAACCGCCAAGCGTCCTTCTTTTGCTAACACTTGAGTCGCTGCTTTTAGGCCTATTCGCAACTGCTCTAGCTCAGCATTAATGTAAATTCGGATACCTTGGAATGCACGTGTAGCTGGGTGTTTAAACTTATCTTTTACTGGTACGGCTTCATCAATAAGTGCGGCTAACTGAGCAGTACGGGTAATAGGCGTGGTTTCGCGAGTATTTACAATGGCGTGCGCGATGCGTTTACCAAACTTCTCTTCACCAAACTCTTTAATTACTTGGGTAATGTCTTGTTCTTCAGCGCGGGCTAGCCAATCGGCTGCACTTTCACCGCGTGAGGTGTCCATACGCATATCTAGCGGGCCGTCGCGAAGGAAACTAAAGCCACGTTCGGCATCATCAAGTTGAGGAGACGAAACACCCAAGTCCATTAATACGCCGTCAATCTTTCCGGTTAAACCCAAGGCTTCAATTTCTTCGGCCATGTCGCCAAAAGGAGAATGAATAATACGGAAGCGGCTGTCATCGGCAAAACGCTTAGCCGCTTCTATAGCCTGTGGGTCGCGATCAAACGCGATTAGGGTACCATCGCTACCTAACGCATCAAGAATATGCGCAGAATGGCCTCCACGGCCAAATGTGGCATCAATATAAATACCGTTGGGTTTAATAGCTAGTGCTTCTATACACTCGTCGAGAAGTACAGAAACATGTTTGAATTCGCTAGATTGGCTCATAAGGAAAAGTCCTGTAAACGTTCGGTGAGTTCAAATTCGCCTTTGCGTTCGGTATCCATATCAAGCTCAACTTGTTCTGCCCATACTTCGGCATCCCAAATTTCAAACTTATTCAACTGACCAACTAACATGACTTCTTTTGATAGGTGAGCATGAAGGCGTAGCGGAGTAGGAAGCAGAATTCGTCCGCTTTTGTCCATTTCACCTTCTGTAGCATGACCGAGTAATAAACGCTGCATGCGTCTTTCTGCCGGAATCATGCTTGAGAACTTAATGAGTTTAAGCTCAATTTCTTCCCATTCGGGAAGTGGGTAAAGCAGCAAACAACTTTGCTGTGTATCGACCGTACAGACCAGCTGTCCATTACAATCATCCAGCAGCGACTGCCGATACTTTGTCGGTATCGCTAGTCTGCCTTTTGTGTCCAGATTGATTGCATTAGCGCCGCGGAACATTCCCCTAGCCTTCTATATTTTGCTCTTGGTTTTCTTGTTTTTTGAGTACTGATCTGCAAAACAATGATGGTTCGATCCACTATTCGCCACATTTACCCACTGATTGACAGTTTAGGTATCAATGATCCCCACTGTCAAGCTAAAAAGCATAGTGAAGGCCACGTATTTACTGGCTTTGAACTGTGTGCATATACAGTGTTTTGGCGAAGTAGTTGATAACCCCTAAGAAAAGAGGGGCAAAATAAAAAGGGAGTGGGGAAAGTAAAGATGATAAATACGAAAAAACCGATACTCGTTTCCTAGTATCGGTTTATTGTCTAGCTTAGCGCTTTAATCACCCTAGTGGATGATAATACCTATGCGTTTGGCGCTTCAGCTTGTGCTTCTTCAGGCTTAACCACTGACAATTGCATGCTGCGAATTGGGTTGTCTGTACCATTTGAAAGCTCAACTAAGCGGTTCAATTGGCCTGCTGACATCATTACCGCGTACATAGCGCCTAAGAAACCAGATTTATGAAGCTCAGTCACTTTCTCTTCTGGCAACTCAAGTACTTTCTTTTCGTTAATACTTAGCATGCCAGTAACGTTACGTTGTTGGCCGCTTTGGTAAGTAAGACGAATTTGAATTGGATCTAGCAGGTCTAGGTCAACAACTTGTTGAACAAAACGCTGAGTCATCATTTCGCTGTTAGCAAGGTCAGCTAAAAACTGCTGACGGTTTTGCAAGAATTCCGTTGGCTCACCAGCGTCAGTAAATAAGGCTTCACCTTCTTCACCGATTAGGTCGCTGTTTTCATCAATGTATACGCCTAACTTCTCGCCATCAGGGCGAACATCAAAAGGGTAACGAAGAATGTTCATTGGAACGTGAGGGCCCTGCCATTTGTCGCCAGTAAGAAACAGGTTTTTGTTCTGTTCCATGCCAAGCATTGCAACAACATGGTGGCGCTTAGCGTTAGCATCTTCAATAAATACTAGCGGCATAGTGGCAGCCAATTGAGCAAACTCACGAATAGTGGCTGCAGCAAGGTGCGTATCTTTCGCAAACTTAAAGGTATTGCTAACCGCGACTTTTAAGTCTTTGTGTTTTTCTTTATCTAGCGGTACAAAATTAATAGCCATTTTACTTTCTCATACTTGTTTACTGTGGCCCCTGTAAAATAACTGAGAAGTGAGGGGTGCCACGAAAAATTATGTAGGCCGCGCGGATGAACTCACTCTCATCCTATTCGGCGACGCGCTCGGGAGTATCCCGCATTCGCGTTATGAAGTCACGCGTCAACACAATAACAAGTTTTAAATTTTTATTGCAATGTAAAATTAAAGTGAATGGTAGTAACCGCTCTAAAAACGCACAATTTAACTGTTTTTAGGGGCTTTGAGAATAAAAAAGCCCGAAATGAAAGGAAATCAGAAGAAATAAAAGATTAAGGCGTTCGGGCCATTGTAGGCATGAAGGTTTTCTTTTAGTCTTTTGTCTTACAACAACGATAAGGAAAAACAAAAATGAAGGGCTTCTTCCCGCTAAAATCTTGTGCACTCGCGATCTCCACTTTACTTTGCGCGCAGGCTGTTGCTGCCGATGTCCCCACTTATGCCGCAAGCGAAAAAGCGGTAAAAATAGCCCAAGAAACGATTATTGTTGATGGCCATATTGATGTGCCTTATCGGGTTAAAAATGCATGGGTAGATGTCACCAAAGCCACAGAAGGCGGAGACTTTGATTACCCTCGCGCGGTCAAAGGCGGTTTAAATGCCCCTTTCATGTCAATTTACGTACCTGCGAGTTTAGATAATTCACCGGAATCTACCCAGCTTGCTCATCTGCTTATTGATTCTGTGGAAGCCATTGTGGCGCGAGCCCCTGATAAATTTGCCATTGCCAAAAGCCCGTCAGACGTAAAAGCCCAGTTCGAGAAAGGCATTATTTCATTACCCATGGGGATGGAAAATGGCTCTCCACTTCAAGGCGATTTAGCTAATTTAGAAGCGTTTCACGAACGTGGCATTCGCTACATTACACTTGCGCACAGTCAGTCGAATCATATTTCAGATTCGTCATACGATTTGCGCCGTCAGTGGAACGGGTTAAGCCCGTTTGGTAAAACACTGGTTACTGAGATGAACAACATCGGCATCATGCTTGATATTTCTCATGTATCTGACGATGCCTTTTATCAAGTTATTGAGCTGACCAAGGTCCCTGTCATTGCGTCTCACTCATCGCTTCGCCGCTTTACACCTGGTTTCGAGCGTAATATGAATGACGAAATGGTTAAAGCGCTTGGCGATAATGGCGGCGTTATCATGATCAACTTTGGCTCTAGCTTTGTCACAAAAGAAGCGGGTAAATGGCGTACAGGGTTAACACAAGCGCGCAAAGCATTAATTGCCGCTGAAGGTGAAGATAGCCCGAAACTGGAAGACTTCGAAGCTAACTACCGCAAAGAAGTGCCTTACCCTTACTCAACACTTGATGAAGTGCTTGACCACATCGACCATGTGGTAGAGCTGGTTGGTATTGAGCACGTAGGAATTGGTTCTGATTATGACGGCGTAGGTGACTCGTTACCTATCGGCCTGAAAGATGTGGCTAGCTTTCCTAATTTAGTTCAGGGGTTACTGGACAGAGAATACAGCCGTGCAGATATTGAAAAAATCTTGAGCGGAAATTTACTGCGTGTATGGACCCAAGTGGAAGAATACGCCAGCAAGCATTAATCGTTGAAATAAAACAGCCGAACAAATACTAAAAAGGCAGTTAGGTTATCCTAACTGCCTTTTTGTTTCTAAGGTGGTTATGTACCGTGTTTTCTTACGAACGTCGCTTCATCTGCCACGCCTGAACAAGGTAAAACATAGTAGGTAGCACAAACAGAGTTAGCGCTAGCGCACTTAACATGCCTCCTACCATGGGTGCAGCAATACGTCGCATAACTTCAGCACCGGTTCCCGTTGCATACAGCACAGGTAGTAAGCCTATTATAATAGACAGCGCCGTCATCATTACCGGCCTAACACGCCGGGTGGCGCCTTCAATGATGGCTTCTTTAAGTGCTTGTTTTATTTGCTCAGCAGATGCTTGGGCATGCGCAGTAGAGCAAGCTTTTCCATCAAACGCTTCAACCGCTTGATGCAGGTACACCAGCATAATAACGCCTATTTCAACCGCGACACCCGCCAAGGCAATAAACCCAACGGCAACGGCTACAGAGAAGTTGAACTCCAGTGCATACAGTAGCCAGTAGCTGCCAATTAGTGCCAATGGCAAGGTAACCATAATAAGTGCTACATCGGCAACTCGCCTGAAGCTTAAATACAGCAGCAACACGATAACGGCTATGGTAAATGGCACCATTATGCTAAGCCGTGCTTCCGCCCTTTCTAAGTATTCAAACTGCCCCGCCCACGTTAAGGAGTAGCCTGGAGGCAATGAAACCGTATTAGCAATATGCTCTTTTGCGCTTTGTACGTAACTGCCTAAATCGCCGCTTTCAATATCGATAAATACCCAACCGTTTAATCGAGCATTTTCGCTTTTTATTGCTGCGGGCCCCACCTCAATAGCAATATCGGCTACCTCGCCCAAGGTAATATTGGCACCGTTTGCTAACACTATGGGAAGTTGTCTTAGCGCTTCTGGAGAATCTCTGTATTGTTGTGGGTAACGCATACTGATAGGAAAACGCTGCCTTCCCTCTACGGTTTCACCCAATGTACGCCCACCTATAGCAGTGTTGATGACCTCTTGGATATCAGCGATATTAAGCCCATATCGCGCCGCCCTATCACGACTAATATCAATAGTGATATAACGCCCACCTGCAACTTTCTCGGCAAATACCGATGCGGTATTCTCAAAGTCTTGTAGCGCTTGTTCTATTTGTACACCCACCTGCTGAATGCCCGCTAATTCTGGCCCCGCTATTTTGATACCCACCGGCGTTTTAATACCAGTAGCGAGCATGTCGATACGCGTTTTAATTGGCATCACCCACGCATTGGATACGCCTGAAAATTGCACCGTACTGTTTAATATTTCCCTCAATTTTGATGTTGTCATACCTGCACGCCACTGGGATTTTGGCTTTAATTGCACAAAGGTTTCTATCATAGTTAAAGGCGCAGGATCGGTAGCGGTATCTGCTCTACCCACTTTACCGAATACATTTTGCACCTCGGGTATTGTGGCAATCAGCTTATCGGTTTGTTGTAGCAACTCTCTGGCTTTCCCCACCGAAATTCCAGGGTAAGTAGTAGGCATATAGAGCAAGTCCCCCTCATCTAAAGATGGCATGAATTCACTACCGATATGCTGCATTGGCCATACTACAGAAACTAACGCAATAAGGGCTGCTAACACTATTTTTCGAGGGTGGTTCAGCGCAGCCGTTAACGCCTTAACATACCCTGTCGAAATAGCCTTGTTTAACGGGTTGCGATGCTCTGCTTTTAGCTTGCCTGTCACGAAATAGCCGGCTAACACTGGCACCAAGGTAATGGCTAACGCCGCAGCGGCAGCCATGGCATAGGTTTTCGTAAAGGCGAGAGGGGCAAACATTCGCCCTTCTTGTGCTTCTAAGGTAAAAACAGGGATAAAAGACACGGTAATTATCAACAGTGAAAAGAACAGGGCTGGCCCCACTTCGGTAGCCGACTTCACCACTAGCGCCCAACGCGCTTCACCTTTTACTTGCTCTCCTTGCGCTGTCGCCCGTTCAATATGCTTATGCAGGTTTTCCACCAACACAATAGCGCCATCCACCATGGCCCCCATAGCAATGGCAATACCCCCCAAAGACATAATATTTGCGTTAAGGCCTTGAAACTTCATTACGATAAAGGCCATTAATATGCCAATTGGCAATGTGATTATGGCAACCAGCGACGACCGCACATGAAAAAGAAACACTAAGCAGACGGCACCCACCACAAGTAACTCTTCAACAAGCTTGCTCCATAAGTTATCGACGGCATTATCGATAAGGGTGGAACGGTCGTATACAGGTACAATATTTACGCCATTAGGTAAACTGGCCTTCAACGTTTCAATACGCGCCTTCACATTATCAATGGTCGCCTTAGCATTTTCGCCAAAGCGCATCACCACTATGCCACCTACCACTTCGCCATTTCCGTTTAGCTCAGCGATGCCTCTTCGCATAAGTGGCGCCTCTACTACACTCGCGACATGGCCTATCGTTATCGCCACGCCATTGTGAACAACGCCTAAAGGAATATTAGCAATATCTTCAGTACCCGTAAGATAGGCAGAAGATGTCACCATATACTCGGCTTCAGCCATTTCTATCACTGACGCCCCCGCTGCATTGTTGCCTCGGGCGAGTGCCGTTTCAATATGACGTAAAGGCACGTTATACGCTTGCAACTTTTGCGGATGAAGTTGCAGTAAATACTGTTTAACCATGCCGCCTACAGAGGCGACTTCCGACACCCCTTGCACGCTTTGCAATTCGTATTTTAAGAACCAGTCTTGCAAAGCCCTAAGCTCACCAGCATCGTAGTTGTGTAACTCATCAACAAGGGCATACATGTAAACCCAACCTACCCCAGTAGCATCAGGCCCCAGTTTGGGTACCACACCATCAGGCAAGGTTATTTGGCTAAGGTATTCCAGCACTCTGCTTCGTGCCCAATACATATCGGTACTGTCGTCAAAAATAACGTACACATAAGAGTCACCAAAAAATGAAAATCCTCGAACTGTTTTTGCACCCGGCACAGACATTAAGGCAGTGGTGAGCGGATAGGTTACTTGATCTTCTACTACTTGAGGCGATTGCCCTGCATAGCTGGTTTTAACAATCACCTGCACATCTGATAAATCAGGTATGGCATCAATAGGTGTATGCTTTACTGCTATTACCCCGCCAATAGAAATACACAACGTTGCCAGTAAAACTAATATGCGATTCGCCACAGACCAACGTATTATGGCTTCAATCATGGTGCATGCCCTCGTGGTGCTTGGCCTCGTGATTCACTCCCTGATGTTGCAATCCATGATGAGATTTCTCTGGCAGGTTTGACTCTTTTTGGGGTGAATCGTGTTGTGTTGGATCATGTTTTGTTGGATCGTGTTGCATTGGGTCATGCTCAGGCGTATCAGACATTGGCTTGTTGTGTTTTACCATTTCATGATCGCCATGAGACTGCATACGTTTGAAATCTGATGTTTTAGACGACTCTGAATCAATCAGAAACTGCGCCGACAGCACTATTTTGTCACCTTCATTTACGCCTTGAGTTATTTCAATGAAGTCCCCTGCTTTACGCCCAACGTTGACGGCTATAGATTTAAAGCTTTCTTCGACATTCATAACGACTCGGTTTTGGCCGAGATTTTGATTTTGGCCCTGCGACTGGATTTGAATAACGCTTTGATAAGGCACATACAGCACAGGCTTTTCGGTTTGCTTGGTAAAAATCACATTGGCGAACATATTCGGTTTAATGTCACCGCTGTCGTTCTTTAAAGTAACCCGTACTTTGAGCGTACGTGTTTCAACATCAAGTGCTGGGTAGATAAAATCAACTTTACCTGAAAAGGTTTTATTTGGCAGATAGTCAAACGTAACCGATACCTGCTGATCAAGTGCCACTTTAGGGACATCTTGTTCAAATACGCGCGCTTCAACCCATACACTGTCTAAACGAGCAATACTAAGCACCGTGGTGCCAGGTTGAACATAGAATCCTTCGCGAACTCCTAAATGTTCTACCACGCCGGCTTGGGGGGCAAAGAAGGTAATAGTTTGTGAAACCTCGCGGCTTTTTTCGAGTTGCGCAATAAACCCATCCGATAAGTGCAGCGCTTTTAAACGTTGTTTAGCACCTGCGGCTAAGCGTGTGTCTCCTCGCTTTAGCGCAATAACAAATTCCTCTTGCGCAGTCACCAGAGCAGGTGAATAAAGGGTATACAGTTTTTGCCCTTGGCTAACGGCCTCACCTTCCGTTTTAATAAACAGCTTATCAATCCAACCCTCTACTCTGGGGTGAATATGCACCAAGTAGTCTTCGTTATAGGTAACATTACCCACTGCACTAAAGGTCAAATCCAGTTGCCCTCGTTTTACCGTGGTAAACTTCACGCCCATATTTTGTTGTACCTGGGGTGAAATTGTTACCTCACCTTCACCACGATTTTCACTGCTATCCGATGCCGGATATACAGGCACTAGATCCATGCCCATTGGCGACTTACCCGGCTTATCTCGACGGTAGGCATCATCCATCGGTGCAACCCAATAAAGGGGCTTTTTGTTATTTGAGTTTTCATCACCGCCAGCAACCACACCCTCAACAGCAGCCTCGCCCTGCATGTTTAAATTCCAAACAAACATAGCCGCTGCGCCACCGATTAATCCGACTATAAGAATAAATAGTGTTTTCATTGTTTTGCTACTCCGTCGGTAGTGGTTTTGTGGGTGTCTAGAAATCTGTCATCCAATCGAGAACCTGTTAACTGATTTTTTTCGTTTGTCAGCGGGTAATACAGGTAAGCGAGTTCGGCTAAAGTCTTTGCTATATCGACGTGAAGCGCTAGGGCATCTAACTTTGCGGATATGAGAGAGATACGCGCACGCATTACGTCGTCAAATGTGCCCTTATCGGCTATGTAGGCATTGAGCGCTGATTCGGCTAAACTCTCTGATTGTTCAAGTAATGCGGTATCAAATAACTGCTGGCGGTCAGTTAAGCTTGCAAGCTCTGCTTCACGTGCTTCAGCAAGGGCTGCTAATCGCCTCACTTCTAATCGTCGCTGTGTGGATGTCACCCCTAACCTTGCTGCTGATGCCGACACATTTGCATCTTGACGCTTACTGTTAAACAGCGGTAAATCAACTTGGACACCCACACTAATAAAGTCAGCTTGGCTCATGCCGTTTTGGGCATCTTGACGATATCCGTATGCTGCTTCAATAGCCCATTTAGGTTTGGTTTGCTCTTTGGCAAGCGTCAATTTCTGTGTAGCCACCAATTCATCTTTTACAAGCAGCTGCACAGAGGGATGAGCGTCAATAACATTGAGTACGTCACGTCGTTTAAGCTGTGTAGCTAAAGATTTATTAAAAGGGAATATTTCGTGATGATTGAGTGTTTCGGGCACAGTAAAACTAACTTCACTAGAAAAATCGAACCACCGCGAAAGTCTTGCTAGGGCAACAGATGCAGCCTGCTGTTCCTTCAAAATCGTATCTTTTAAGCGAAGGCGCTCTAGTCGAATCTGAATAATATCTTGCTGTTGAGTGCCGCCCACGCCACTTCGGTAAGACGACTCGACTGTCTCGAGTAACTGCGCTAACGACTGCGATTCTTCACGCAATAAGGCTAGGGTTTGCTCTGCCCGATACCACGCCAGCCACTCCAGCGACACTTCTCGCAACAACCACGCTCGCCTTGCTGCTCTTTTCACAGGTTCTTTTTGGGCTTGTTCAATGGCGATGGTGCGGGAGATGTTTGCAGAATTCCCCCTTGGCATAGCTTGTCGAATACCCAATTTCAACTGAGTCATGGGCTCTTGATTCAGCGAAAATCCATCTGTTGGCACGCTTTGCAATGTAGTGCTGATTGTGGGGTTATCCCAACTATCAGCCGCATTACTATCGTGCTGATACGCAGCCTCTTCAAGTTTGCTGCCTTGAAAATAAACGTCTTGGTTGAGTGCGAGATGTTGCACATCTTTAAGACTGAGGGTGGTTGCGAGGGAAGGTGTATTAATTACAAAAAGTAATATCCCTAGCCAAACACGCTGAAGGTAACAAGTACGTAGTCGGACTTGAGTTTGGCAGTTAAAAATCATACCCAGATTAAATGCAAACATGAGAAAACCACATCAATTTCCCTTTGTACTAAGGGAATAAAAAGAAAACCATGGGTGCTATACGCTCCCGCCAGATACAACTATCCTGCGAAAGTGGATTTTGGGGGGCGAAATTGGGTGTTTGGTATAGTGTAAGGAGTTTGGTGGTTTACAAAAACCACCAACGGAGTGGGCGCAATAACTGCTACCGAGAGTTCGTTATTTATGACGGCATAAACAGTGGCACATACACCTGTAGGGCATTGACACTGAACGTCACAGCACGACTCAGATGTGTCACCGTGCATACTAGATTTCATAGCTTCGCGGGGAGCACTTGAGCCACTATGAATGGCGTGAGCATTTTTTGCAGTAGATTGAGCGCTTGAAGGCGTGATTACTTCGCTTGTAGAAGCGTAAATAGCTGAATGGCACCCACTAGCACCATCATGCATTTTTTTTATTGGCGCGACTTGCTTCTGATGAATTGTTCTCAGAATTCACTTCAATATACATTGCGTCCACAGGCACTGTCGCGGTCTTTGACATAGCTTTTGGCATCGCCATTCCCGGCGACAATTTAGCCACCAAGGAAATAACCATTATCAGCATGACCACATAGCCATATCGCTGCTTTTTCAATTTATCTATCATGCCTTAAAGCTTAATCGCATTTGTTATTGCTGTAAAACGCTAAAATTGTTGCGCATAGGTTTTTAACATCAGTGACATGGTTGAAAATAAAGGGTTAGCTTTTGGCACGGCGCACTCTTCGTTTTCATTAACCATGACCTTATTAAACTTCATATCGTGTAACATTGACGTATTCACCACAAGATCGGCGTGGCATAACGCATACGATGCATCGATAACAAAAAACGTATTAGGCCCTGCGCTATTTTCCATTAGATTTTCTACACCGTGAATAGGCGTGGTGGCATCCGCTTGAGAGTGCGCAGCAAAAAGAGGCACTTCAATACGCTTGCCGTCTTCGAAGTCGTCGCGGATTTTTTCAATAATATCCATCAACTCTAACCCCGCAAAGCCGGCAACATTTGGGTATTTAAAAGGGTTCGGACCGTGCGTGATATAACTACCATCCACAATTTTCGCCACCCACTTAATACCCCAAATTCTAGACATACTCTCGGCATTTTCAGAAAGGGCTAATGCGCCAGAAAATAACATAAGTCCGTCGATGTTATCACTTGCGTCTAGGTACTGCTCGACAGCCAATGCGCCGCCAGTAGAAAATCCGCCCACAATCAGGGTGTCGCTCATGTTATCCGCTAACGCGATAACCTCATCAACATGTGCTTGCCAACGTTCGGCTAAATTGCTGTCACTCATTGCCCCTTCGTCATCTCGCAACCCATGCCCAGGTAACAGTGGAACAATAACGTCGTAACCTTCGTTGAATAAAATATTGGCAATTTCTCGCATAAAGAAAGGTGAATCACTAAGTCCGTGAACTAACACGGCCACTTTCTTTGAAGGGGTATCATGATGCAGCACGAAGGGAGCATTACCTTCGTTGCGAAGTACGTTTCCACAAACGGTGTAGCGGTGCAGTTTAGAAGATTTACATCGCTGCGTTTCGCCCCACTCTTGCTTATAAAAATCAGCAAATCGCGTTAATGCGTCCTGTGTTTCAAGAGTGCTGGCTGTTGCAGAACTAGCGAAAAATGTACCTATTAATGTGCCTATCAATGCAAAGCACATTACTGCTACTGGAAGTATGGATAATTTTGCGAGAGCAAACTTTGAATGCACGTAGATTCTCCAAAAGGCATTACAATTAGCCAATTGTAACAAAATAAGGCCATTAAATAATGACCTTACACTATTACAGTTACGCTGTGACGGCCTACTGTGTTAACAAATTGCAGCTCAACAACCCCTGTTTTAACACATCTTGTTTTAGTAAGCGCTTTGTTACCGTCGTTACTTGTATTTAGCTAAAATACAATGCTAAGTCGTCTGACCCGCCAATATGCTTACCGCCAATGAATACTTGAGGTACGGTGTCACGGCCAGTCATTGCGTTAAGGCTAGTTAACGAGGCATCTTTCCCTAGTACAATCTCTTCAAAGTCGTAACCCTTGTCGGTTAACAACGCTTTCGCTTTTGTACAAAATGGGCAGTTAGGCTTAGTGAATAGTGATACCGGCGCTTGTTTCTCAGCGCCTGGGGCTATATAAGCAAGCATAGTGTCGGCATCAGAAACCTCAAACGGGTCGCCAGGCACGTCTGGTTCAATGAACATTTTCTCTACAGTGCCGTTTTTAACCAACATAGAATAGCGCCAGCTACGCTTTCCAAAACCTAAATCGGCTTTGTCTACCAACATACCCATTCCGTCAGTAAAATCCCCATTTCCATCCGGTATAACAGTAACATTTTCTGCTTCTTGATCGGCTGCCCATGCATTCATTACAAACGTATCGTTGACTGATATGCACAATATGTCATCTACGCCATGCTGTTTAAAAACTTTGGCGAGTGCATTGTAGCGAGGTAAGTGCGTAGAAGAACATGTAGGCGTAAACGCGCCGGGAAGTGAAAAAACCACCACTGTTTTGTTGCTAAACAATTCTTCAGTGGTTTTAGTTGCCCACGTTTCGCCATCGCGAACAGGAATAGATACGGAAGGTACTTGCTGACCTTCTTTTGATATAAAACGACTTTCTGACATAGTGTTCTCGCTACGCGCAAATAAATGAAGTTGCTAGCATAGAGAAATCTAAGAAAAAAGAACAGCCTCGGTTCATCTAATCCGAGTAAAGGTATGAATTAGCATGCGTAACGACTAATATTAATGCTTATTAAGACACATTAAGCTTTTCAATATTGTGCATCTCACTATATTCTTATTTTATGTTAGACAAAAGTTTCAACCTGTCAGGGAATGATTCAGCCTTACGCTTCCGGCAAGCCGAACTCAAAAAAGCATAACAGTTTTATTTAATGTGTAAATTCTGATTGGAACAGGTACTCTCTGCGCCCAGTTTATACTTTAGTCTAATACCTGATACGTTATTTCTTCGGGTTGTTCGCCATAATAGTAGTGATAGAAATTGACTGCTTATAACGATATCAGCACTTCAGTTTTACTCATAAATTTTCAGTCCTTCTTCTTTATTAAAGGGAGGGCAATAAATGCGTAGTCGTAAGGAAGCTTCTATAATGCCCAGACAGTCGGCTCGGCGTTTTGCCACCAGCATTGTCACCGTTTCGCTACTTTTCGCTTTAGTGGGCTTTTCTTCGCCTACAAAAGCTTCACCTGCAGCCCTTACTCAAACTGTTCACGAACTCATTCAAAGCGGGGCTTTCGAGGATGCCGAGCGTCAAACTCTACTTGCCATTGAACAAGCCCATCAAAGCGGTACATTGTCGATAAGTACATTGTCGGCCAGTACGTTCTATGAGGTAGGGCAGCTATTACAAAGCGCATCCCGTTTCAATGTAGCAAACGATGCACTCTACGTTGCGTTAGATGGATTCACCCGCCATGGCCAACTTATTGATATGGCAAATACCTTACACCACCTTGGTACTTCGCAACGTTTTCTAGGGAACTATGAGCAATCTATTGGCTACCTTCGACGTGCCCAATCTATCGCGCAAACCCAAGGTGTCCTCCCGTTAAATGCGACCATTCAAATGGAAATTGGCCTTGTCCAAAAAGAACAAGGCCAAGTTCAGGCTGCTCTTTATACATTAAAAAAAGCATTAAGCTTATTTCGGGTACAACAAGATACAAAAAGTACTGGCCAAGGCCTCGCCACCATTGGTGATATATATGTCACATTAAATCAGTTTTCTGAGGCCAACACGTATTATCAAGACGCATTACAAATAGCGAAAACAAGTAATGACAAGCCGCTAACAGCTCAAATACTGGGTAAGATTGGCGCTTTGCTGTTACTGAAAGGCGATATTGAAGAAGCATCAGAAGCACTTACACACGCACTAACCCTATTAAAAGAGAATGGGGAGGCAAATGAAATTTCTACTACTCAGGCATGGTTAGGCGAAGCGCTGGTAAAAACCGGTGACACAGAGCAAGGCTTGATGTTGCTAGAGGAATCACTCGCGGTGGCTAAATCTACAGGCCAGCAAAAGTTGCTGCAACAAGCCCGCCTAGCATTAGCCAATGCAATGATGTCATTGCAACAGTTTGACGATGCGCTAGCGTACGCTAAAAATGGCACTATTGAAGCAAGACGGCGCGGAGATTTACGCAGCCAGCTGAACTTCTTATCGATTCAAGTGAAAGCCCTAGCAGCAAAGGGGGAGTTTAAGCGCGCATTAGATATTCAGTCGGTATTGCAAAATATACGAGAAGAGGTGCTGAGCTCAGGTAGCGAGGTCGCTATTGCGCAACTTCAAGCCGAAATAGAAATTGAGCGTCAAGCACAGTCTATTCAGGTATTACAGAAAACCAAACAACTTGCATTAGCTGAAGCCGAGCAAACTAATCTGCGCACGACATTGTTTTGGAGTACCTTAATTGCAGGGTTATTAACGCTTTTTCTCATTTGGAGCAGATACACTCAGCGCCAACAAACCATCAGGCTTCGCCGTGAAGTTAAGCAGCGAACAAAAGAGCTTGAACAAAAAAATTCTGAGCTACAAACAGCCTATAAAACCCTTGAGCAAGTGAGTCTGCATGATTCCCTGACAGGCTTGTATAACCGGCACTACCTTGAATCCCAATTGCCAGGTGAACTTAAGCGCAGTGCTCATGCGAACAAACATCAAGAAGGTCACAATGAACGCAACCAAGACCTGCTTTGCTTCTTAATAGACATCGACCATTTTAAACGTATTAATGATGAGCATGGCCATTTAGCGGGCGATAAAGTACTGAGTCAGTTCGCCGACGTCCTTCGAGAAGTTTTCAGGCAAACGGATTTACTTATTCGCTGGGGCGGCGAAGAGTTCTTGGTAATATGCCGTCACTCTATGCGAGATGACCTTCCCCAACTGGCCGAACGATGCCGCGCCGCAGTAAATGATAACGTGTTTCATATCGACGATACTCGCTCGCTTCGTGTTACCTGCAGTATCGGCTTTAGTATTCTTCCCCCTGTTGAACATGTGTCCTTCGAAGAAAGCTGGAAGAGCACCTTTTCAGTGGTAGATTATTGTTTATATGCCACCAAAATGTCTGGCCGCAATGGGTGGATTGGGGTTATCGATACCAATAAAGCCCTGATTGGCGATGTGCAAGACACCCCTCTCGATAAAAAATTTCATTTTAAGCAGTCATACATTTCTACATCATTTAACACGCTGTCGAGCATAAATTGGCCCGATGAGTAGGAGCGTACATTATGTATAAAGGTAGTTGCCAGTGTCAGGCCGTGCAATTTGAGTTGTCTGATATTAGCGAAGATGAGTTGGACGTAGAAACATTATCCTGCAGCGAAACGCTTAACCTCACCATCGCCGGTGCACGTGAGCATCTAGTGATAGATTGTGCGCCATCGATGCTAGGTGAGCTACAGCTATCGCCAAACAGCAAACAGTTTTTCTGTAATGAATGCTCGACGCCAATTTTTACCGAAGATGATCAGGGCAATATTGGGTTGCATGTCGCCTTTTACGGGCATGATTTATTAGCTAAACATCACAGCCAATACCATATTCCCTGAGCAGAGCCACTGTTTGAGTACCTCTGGAGACGCAGCATGGGTTTTGAGACATTGTGAGTTGTCGCAGTGAAGTTGTCACAGTGAAGCTGTCCCAACGAATCCGCTATAAGACTAGCGCGCTCGACCAAGCTTGTCGTAGTAACAGGTTATACCTAAATAGTGGCTTTATGAAGCCTATCGCACCTAAGGGTGCGATAGGCAAGAGCGTAGCATCAAACTACGCCTTTTCGATGAGTCTCACGCCGAACTTTTTAAGTCATCCAAGTGGTATTTATCAATAAGTGAGTACAAGGTTGGGCGCGTAACACCTAGCAATTCAGCGGTTTTAGACATATTTTTATCCGCTTGATGATACGCCCTACGAATTGCCTTACTTTCAGCAACCTCTCGTACCTCGCGAAGATTCAAGGTTTCAGACTCTCCACTACCATCTACCGCGAACAAACCTAAGTCATCAGGCTGTATGACTGTACCCTCGGCCATGATCACTGCCGATTTCAGCTTATTTTGCATTTCACGAATATTCCCAGGCCATTTGTGAGCCAGCATGGAATTAATCGCAGATTCAGAAAAGCTCTTTGCCTTGGCATTAAACTCTTCACGATAAATATTAAGGAAGGTACGGGCAAGCAAGATAATATCTTGATCTCTATCTCGCAACGGCGGGATCATAATGGGAATTTCACCAACACGGTAATATAAATCTTCCCTAAAACGCTCTTCTGCCACCATGGTTTGCAAATCTCTGTGGGTCGCACAAATAACCCTAATATCCACAGGAATTTCGGCACGGCCCCCCACTCGCTCAATAACACGTTCTTGTAAAAAACGTAGCATTTTGGCTTGCAGTCCGATAGGCATATCGCCAATTTCATCTAGAAATAGCGTGCCACCTTGGGCGGTTTCAATTTTACCTAGGGTCGTTTTATTGGCGCCAGTAAATGCGCCTTTCTCGTAACCGAAAAGCTCACTTTCCAAAAGATTTTCAGGAATAGATGCACAGTTAATGGCAACAAACGGTTTATCTTTACGAGGGCTGTGTTCATGGATGCTGCGAGCAAACACCTCTTTACCCGTTCCACTTTCACCTAGCAGTAACGTACTCACATCGGTATTCGCTATTTTTTCAGCTTTACGCACTACCGTTTGAATAGACTCACTGTTACCAATGATACGGCTCATACCTGTGCGCACTTTGGATAAAATGCTGTTTTCTAACTCTAATTTCGCCAAATTAAGCGCGCGATACACGAGTAGCTTTATGGTGTCAGAATCTATGGGTTTTTGGTAAAAGTCGTAGGCACCGAAGTTGATAGCTTTAAGTGCATTCTCTTTTTCGTTGTTACCGGTGACAACAATGACCTTGGTTCTAGGCGCTAAGGAAATAATATCTTGTAGAATTCTCAAGCCTTCCGACGCATTTGCTGGGTCGGGTGGCAGCCCTAAATCTAGTGTCACGACTTTAGGTTCGTAACGGCGCAGTTGCGCAATTGCCGAGGTATGATCGTCAGCAAAAACAACGTCGTAGTCGGTTAAGCTCCACTTTAATTGTTTCTGAATACCTAAATCGTCATCTACCACTAAAACGGTATCTGTCATCAGTCTGTTCCTGTGTTACTTCGTCCATATCAACATAGGTTGGTTGTCATCGCTCACTTTGCTCAATTCAGCGTAAATGCTAGCGTAAAACAACTCCCTTTCCCTGGTTCACTTTGAACGCTTATTTTCCCACCAATAGATTCAATGTACGTTTTCGCATCGTACGCACCAATCCCCATTCCTGCGTTACCTTTCGTGGTATCGAAAGGTGTAAACAAGCGAGTATCGATGAAGTCTTGATCCATCCCGGTTCCTGTGTCCTCTATCATTACATATTGAACACGGTTTTGGATGTCATGCGTTAGTACAATATCTATTTCGCCGCTATCTTCGGTTGCTTGTTGCGCATTACTTATTAGGTGATAGAAAACATTGGCGACTTTTTCTTTATCAATTAATACCGGCTCTTCGCTGCTGCAGTGCACTTTAGGGGCGGGAAGAAGCCCCATGCATCGGTTTGCCACTACATCATTAATAATATGCGATAACGAGCACGAAGTGTGAGCCCCATCATCATTAATCTTTTTATCCGTTAATTGCTTTAACATTTTATCCATACGCGCTTTGGTATGTTCCAATGTTTCAAATGTGTCTTCAATAAACTCGGGGTTGTGTTTATGCTGCTGCGCGTTGGCCAAGATCAAATCGACTTGTGCCATCACATTCTTCAAATCATGCACAACAAACGCTGACATTCTATTAAACGCAGCAAACTGGGCATTTTCCGCTACCAGCTTTGAAGCTTCATGATGGAACACAAACATACTTACCTGCTCGGTGATAGCATTGAGATAATCTCTCACTTCCCAATTTAAGCTCAGTCGTTCTTTATCACCAGCCGCAAGGATGGCGAAGCCCCAAATTTCATCATTTTTGTAAAATGGAAGATAAAGCTGATAGCCCCATTCTTTCAAAATAGCTCTGTCGATTTGTAGCCCTTTATAATGAAATGGCTTTGCCTGGTATTCGTGTACATCAATTAACCAGGTATTAGACGCACAATACTCTGTTAGCGCACTAATAATGGTTAAGTCATCACGGGTGTCTGGTAATGGGTTAACTTGTGCCAACTGCTCGAAGTCGTTATTTACCCGTTTAAACAATTTGCCAGAGTCATATTCGATTGCTTCAAGTATGCCGCGAAGTGCACTTTCGTGAACGGTATTAGGGGCGTCCATTGAGCTAGACAGTGTTTTGGTTAGCTTTATCCACTCTACGCGGTAGTCAAACTGATTAGCAAAAAAGTGCTTGGTAATAAAGACCTTACACTTGGTTCTAAAAGAGTTAGACAAAAATACGGTAACCAGCAGGGCAAGCGACAGTACTACCAAGATAGTTTGCACCATGGCGCCCCAGTTTCCACCTACGTAGCTGATGGCGTAGCCAATAATGGCCATAATGAAAAGGTAAGCGCCTGCAACCAATAATAAAGAGCTGTGTAGTACTACATCCCTAGAAATGAATATATCAACGCCCCAGTGCTTTATACGTCGAATGGCAATAACTAAAAATGGAATAAGCAGGAAATAGATATAGCCACGAGCCGCAATATAATTAACCTCAACCTGATTCACCATGGTGGCATTGGCGTAAGTAACGAAATCAAAAAGGTGGGTAGCGCCAAGATATAAAATTAAAGGCTTATATGCCCATTGATCGGCATCCGCTTGACGGTAAATAACTTCCAATAAGATAAGCACTTCAAGGGCCAGAATAATCAGCATCAGATAACGCCACGAGGCGTCAATCCACAAGACGTGGGGCAGCACCAAGGCTATGCAGCCGGGAAGTAGTATAAAAAGCGTTGTTGGGCGGCGCAGAACATCGAACAGGTTGGTGAAATTATTTTTCAGGCACCCAGCTAAAAAGAGCAACCATGCCACTTGCCTGAGCGCATCAATAGTGAGCAACCAGGAAAGGCTGATGGGACCAAACAGTGCCGTTATCATGCTAGTAGACCAGAACAGCGTAGTGGCTGTTGCCAAAATCAACAAGTGATTAGCTAACCCAGGCTTTCGTACTGCGAAAAGTAATAGCATTAACAGTAAGTAAGCCAGACTGTTAAGGGCATAGCCTATATCTGAAATCATCCCTATTTATTCTCACCCGGTTTTTATTGTTTTTTGAGGTTCTGTTTTTAAAGTTCTGGTGTTAGCAGGTGGTGCTGACAGCAAACTAGGTTACTGCCAGCTTAGGCTAATCGCCTACCGTTTTTTAAGTAACAATGACCCAATTGAATAACCGGCTCCAAAAGAGCACAACACACCAATATCACCGGCGACTAAATCTTCATGGTTCAGTCCAAAAGCAATCACAGATCCTGCTGATGCCGTATTAGCATATTCATCTAGAACAATAGGTGCTTCATCAGCATTAGCATCGCGCCCCAATAAACGCTTTATGATCAGCGTATTCATGTTGATATTCGCTTGATGCAACCACCAACGTCTTACGTCTGTCGCCGTTAACTGATGTCTGTCTAAGTGGCTTTCTATGTGATTTGCTGCCATTGGACACACTTCTTTAAATACCTTACGCCCTGCTTGATGAAAGAGCTTATCTGCGCCATAAGGGTCGACATCTTCTGTACGCGTAATGTAACCGAAGTTTGAGCGAATGTTATTTGAAAACTTAGTTACCGCGTTTGTACTCATAACATCGTAACTGTGTTTGCTATTCACAGTTTCAGCTGTTTCTAATACCGTCGCTGTCGCTACGTCACCAAAAATAAAGTGGCTGTCTCTGTCGGTATAATTAATTTGCGGTGACACTAATTCAGGGTTTATTACCAATACACACTTAGCATTACCGGCACTTAGCATTTCGTACGCGCGGTGCATACCAAAAGTGGCGGCAGAGCACGCCACTAGCATATCGAAACCAAAGCCTTCAATGCCTAGCGCTTCTTGCACTTCAATCGCAATAGCTGGATAAGCACGTTGTGTATAGGCGCAAGATACAATAACGGCATCAACGTCTTGGGCGGTTTTATTTGCAGAAGCCAACGCCAATTTGGCTGCTTCTACTGCTATTTCCGCTTGGTGAGATAGCGCTTCATCTTCACGAGCCTCAATTTTGGGCTTCATGCGCGAAATATCAAGCGCACCTTCTTTTTGGTAAATATATCGGCTTTTAATACCTGACGCTTTTTCAATGAACTCGGCACTAGAATAAGGTTTTGCAGTAACCTGCTGTGCTTCTATTTCCGCTTTATGCTCTTCGTTATACGAATCAACATACGCATTATAACTATCTACCAGTTCCTGATTTGTAATACTGCTTTCAGGGTGCCAAACACCCACACCGCTAACAACGATCTGTTGAGACATCTGCATTCTCTTTTTCTATTATTTCTGTTTAAGCCATACGGCCATGACATAACGGAGAAATAGGATAAGTGAAATCCGACAGACTGTTAGCAGGCAACCACAATCTGTGCTCAGACAATTTGAGCGCTACTACGCTGCACTTATCGTTTCAATGTTAATACGTATAGTTATAGCTTAACTCAAACCATCCCTTATGTAATCACCGCTCAACGATTTACCCTAGGCATAAAATGTACACGTTTTTTTGTTTACATAAAAAAACGGCGCCAAGGGCGCCGTTTCATCACAGGTTTCTAACCAGTGTTTTTGCTCACTATTTTCTACTTATTACCGCGTTTCACTTAGTTTTGCGTGATTTGCCACACCGTAACAGTGCCGCTGACTTCGTTACCTACAAGTAACAATGGAACGCCGCTTGCGCTGTTTTCTGCGCTAACAAATACAAGGCTTTCAGGCGCCAAATCACCAATAACGTCAGACGCTGATAACCCTTCTGTTAAATCGCGATTGATAATGTAATCGGCAAACTGAACATCGTAAGGGTTGGTCACATCGTATACGAATATACCGCCCATCCGTTCCGTACCAACAAACGCATAAGTTCTATCACCTATAACACCTATGGTTAATGCTTCAGGCTCAGGTCCTTTATTTTCAGAACGAGAATCACCTTCGTTTTCATCATCACCATTATTGAATGACGCCCCATGCACTGATGCAGTAATTCGTTCAAAATCATCGCCTGAATCGTAAACCGCTAAACCGTTTTGATCCCAAATGGTAAATGAACGTGAACCATACGCATAAGCTGCATCATATTCACCGTTACCATCCGCATCGCCCATTGCATTAGTGACACGTAAATCATCTGCTTCGCCATTGGCTTGTAAGTCAGCAAGTTCAGAATTCGCTTCTGCCGTTAAGTCTTCAACTTTAACTTCGTCGATATAAGCTAAACAGCCATCGTCCTCATCAAACTCTAGTCCACCTTCACTTAGGCAGGTTGCTTCATCAGCAGAGTCAAAGAAATATTCACGCGCGTCACCTTCATTCGCTGTCACGATAAAAGTGGCATCTTTCCAAGAGTAATTGGCAATAGTATCGGGCTGATATACACCGTAAAGGCCATCATACTGACCAAAACTTACGCTGCCATCTTCTTGAATATCAATATTCAAGTCAGACCAACTTTTTACACCCAAGCCAACAATTTCTACGGTTAGTTCTTCAAGATCAAGAATGGCTAAACCGTTGTTTTCTTGCAGGCTGACGTACGCTACATCGTTAGTCGCCGTAATATATTCTGGTTCTAAATCTTGAGCCACAGTGGTAGCAATATCTACACCTTTAATCGTACGGCCACTTGGGTTAGGGAACATCATTCCCTGTGCAACCAAGTCGTCTTGACTGCCGTTAAAGCCCGTGAAGCTCACTGAGGTCGCTGTTTCTTCAGGCTCACCACTTGCTAGAATATTAATTACCGAGATAGAACCTTCTGGGTCAATCGTGTAATCATCTGAAGGCTCCCCTTCATTGGCTACTAATACTTTTCCGCCATCTGGCGTAAAAGTCACCATGTCAGGCAGGGCGCCAACAACGACTGAATCTAAAAATACTGGTGCAGAAGTGTCTAACCCATTATAGAAAAGTACGTAGCCGTTATCTGTTTTCACATCAGCAGGCACTGCAACAGCCATTAGGTCGCCACTAATAGCAATACTAGTGAGGCTTCCTAACGTTACGCCGTCAATATCAGCAGGTAGCGTAATATCACTCACTGTAAGGTTGGTCGTATTGATTGGGTCGCTCATAGCAGTAGTACTTACTGTATCAGCGGCAATAACTGCGATGGCATTGGTTTCACCGTTGGTGGCATAAATAGTTTGGGTGTCAGCATGATATTGCACGATTTCTGCCGACGTTAGGTTACCCAAAAAAGCGCGGGCAACAACGTCAAGAGAAACACCTAAAGATGCATCGCTACCGTCAACACCGTCGGCGCCATCTGACCCCGCTTCACCTTGCTCGCCCTGAGGGCCTTGAGCACCTGTTTCACCTTGTGCACCATCATCGCCATCTAGACCACAGCCGGTAAGAGCCGCTGAGATAAGAAGCGCTAAGACGCCGTATTTGAATTTTGACTGCGCAGACATTTAATTTCCTTTTTATCATGTTGTTACGCCAAACCTCAGCTTGCCAACTAGGCTGTTTAATTCTCGCTTTCAGTACGGGAACGAACCGATGGCATACAATGTAGATTTAGCTATTATTTTTAATTACATCTGTATATAAGCTAGAGCCAGTGTATGACACAAATATTAATTTGGCAAAAGGGTAAATTTACAAATGAATAACACCCCAATTTGTAGTATTAATAGAAGCTAATATTGGTCTGCTCTTACGCACTGTACGTAACAAACAATAAGAGTCGTAACTCACTAATATTTCTCTATTTCGCGACAACAAGGATTAAAATATGAAATTGAGGTTTACCGCATCAATCGCCGCAGTAGCCCTTGCAGTGACAGCGTGTGCTACATCGCCCACAGGTCGTAATCAGGTACTCTTATATTCTGAATCCCAACTGGAAGAAATGGGCGACCAAGCATTTAGCGGAATGAAAGAAGAACTTAAAATCTCAAACAAAGCTGTTCAAAATAGCTATGTTGAATGCGTCGCCAATGCGATCACCGCGAAGGTCCCTAATAGTGTGTTCGATGGTACATGGGAAGTTGTGGTATTTGACGATGAGCAGGTTAATGCCTTTGCTTTGCCTGGGGGGAAAATTGGTGTTTATACAGGGTTATTAAATGTAGCTGAAAACCAACACCAGCTTGCGGCAGTCATCGGCCATGAAGTGGGTCATGTAATTGCAGAACATGGTAATGAGCGTATGTCTCAATCAACGCTTATCAATATGGGCACCCAAGCAGCAGGTGCAGCTTTGGCGATGAACGAAGTTTCTCAAACGGCTCCTATCATGGCAGCCATTGGTTTAGGGTTACAAGTTGGGGTTCAACTACCGTTTAGCCGTACCCATGAGTCTGAAGCCGATGTTATTGGCCTTCAATTAATGGCTATGTCAGGCTTTGACCCTCGCCAATCCGTAAACTTATGGCAGAACATGGATGCGGCAAGTAATGGCGAACGCCCCTTAGAGTTACTTTCTACTCACCCTGCCCCGCAAACACGGATTAGCAACTTGCAAGCAAACATGAACGCTGCGTACACTGATTACCAGGCATCGGCGTATAGACCTAACTGTGGCTAGTTATTCAACGTCGCTAACGTAAAATAGAGCAAAAAAAACGCCACATTAATGTGGCGTTTTTGTATCAGGGAATAAAATCTTATTCGCTGTCGTTTTTGTGAAGGTGTACATCCATTTGTGGGAACGGAATTGAAATACCTTCTTGGTCGAAGCGAAGTTTAACTTGCTCAGTGAAGTCAAACTTAACGCCCCAGAAGTCAGACGCTTTACACCATGGACGAACCACGAAGTTAACGCTGCTATCAGCCAATTCAGAAACGGCAACAGTAGGTGCTGGCTCGCTGAGGATACGCTCATCGGCACGAACCATTTCATTAAGGATTTCTTTCGCTTTGCGCAAGTCTGCGTCATAACCAATACCAACAACCATATCAACACGACGTGTTTCTTTCGCTGAATAGTTAGTAATGTTATTGCTGTAAATGCCACCATTAGGAACAATAATTTCTTTGTTATCTGGTGTAGCCATTGTAGTAGTGAAAATGCCAATCTTATTGATTGTACCCGCAGTTCCAGCAGCTTCAACGAAATCGCCTGATTTGAAAGGCTTAAATACAAGAAGCATTACGCCAGCAGCAAAGTTTTTCAGTGAGTCTTGCAGTGACAAACCAATAGCTAAACCGGCAGCACCTAATATTGCAACAAGCGAGGTGGTATCGACACCAAGTTGGTTTAGCGACGCCACAATAACGAACAACATCAAAATAGCGCTAATAATGGCTTCTAAGAAGTCCACCAACATTGCATCGTACTTTGATTTTGCCATTAAACGGCGGAATAAAGATAGGATGAACCCTACAACGATTCGACCAATAACGTAGATAACAATCGCCATGGCAATATTAATGCCCCATGGGATTGCATAATCGTTAATGTAGCGTTCAACATCACTCGATGAGAATAATGATAAATTTTCTTCCATAATTTTGTCCTTGTTTTATCAATCGTAGTGTAAGCCGATTCAAAGTAGCAGGCTTTTAGAACTACGCCAACGACTTTGATGCACAAATAGCCATTTTTGGCCCAAAGTCTAATATTCACGTGGCCTACAGGCAATAAATATTATCCTAAAGTCGACTTTTTTCCTGCTAATTATTTCTTCAGAATTGTTTTCGAGCTGTTTAAACTTATTGTCGTAAATTCGTCATTAGGGTGTCATTTAAGCAATCTAATCTCAATGGCTCGTCAAGTTAGTTAGTAGCACCGAATAGCGAATCAGCCATAACGGACTATCGAAAACTTTACGAGAATTGATGATTTTTCCATCTAATTGGTGTAGAGTTTTTAGTCAAAATAAGCAGGATGCTTTAAAAAGTCTGCAAAGCGCTGAAAAACATTTAAAAAGAATGTGAACCGGACATGACGTTAGCAGGTATTGCTATTGTCAATTTTGTACAGCTTAGCAAATAGAATAAAAGGAATAATCTATGTTTTACTTTATATTACTGGCAATTATCGTAGCAGCATTGTTCTTGTATTCTTTGAGAACAGATAAAGGCGAACATACCAAGTACGCACGAAAGGACGGGCAAGCAGTACCTCCTCATCAAAACGAAACGCAAAACACCACTTCAACACCTTCGGCAGCTTAATTAACCCTAGTGCTATCAAAGCTATCGTAAATCTCAAAAAAATAGCTTTTTACAACGCATTGTAGCGATTTTCAGCTACGATGCGTTGCATCCACTTGCTCTAGACAAGTATCATATCTACATTATCCGCCATTTTTAGTTTCCCAATGCGCATACCGAGAATTTATTACCCCAACCCAATTCCTCTTGAAGAAGAATTTCAGTTAACTGAAGAAGCTGGGCATCACATTGCCAGTGTGCTTCGTTTGAAAGCGAATCATCCTATCGTATTATTTAACGGTGACGGCAACGAGTACAGCGCACAGATAATTAATGCTCAAAGAAAAAAGGTTTTTGTAGAGGCCGATGCGTGTTTAACGCTGTCAAAAGAATCATCGCTAAATATACATTTAGGCCAAGGTGTATCTAAAGGTGACCGAATGGATACGGTGCTGCAAAAAAGTGTAGAGCTTGGTGTTACCGAAATTACGCCTATTTTGTCCGAACGATGTACAGTTAAATTAGATGAAGCCAGGTGGGAAAAAAAGCTGCTGCAATGGCAAAAGATCATCATCGGTGCATGTGAGCAAAGTGGCAGAAATACACTGCCCTCGCTTAACCCGCCAATTGCCCTTAACAAATGGTTATCTGAATCAACCTCGAGTTCGCGGTTAGTATTGGCGCCGGGTGCAGAGAAGCCATTGGCCCGTCAACCATATAACTCTCAAGGCTTTCGTTTATTGATAGGTCCAGAGGGCGGACTTTCTGAAGGCGAAATTCACCAAGCTAATGAAAGCGGATTTACATCGTGCAGTTTAGGGCCTCGAATACTGCGTACTGAAACTGCCGCCATTAGCAGTATTAGCATTCTGCAAGCCCAGCATGGCGATTTTTAGGCGGGCAGTTTACGCAAGCTTTACAGGTTAATGATTAGAAAGTTTGGTTTTTTCGATACTTGATCTAAATGCTGAATGCCCCCACTTAAGTTTTAGTGGTATTCATACCTAAACCAACTTCGACAAATAAAATGCACCAACAGCCAACTATCACAATCAGTGCGTAATGCTGTTGGCAATTTATCTACCTTTATCAAAGAGTGAGAACATACATGCACTACACCCTTGGCGTGATTATGGATCCTATCGCGGTGATTAAGCCGCATAAAGACACCAGCTTAGCAATGATGCTTGAAGCCCAGCGCCGTGGCGCAACCGTACTGTACTTCGAACTTAAAGATATCTTTATAAACAACGGTAAGCCAATGGGGCTGGCTAGAACCATTACCGTGCGTGATCAAGCAACTGACTTTTACACCCTAGGTGAAGAACATACTGTTTCACTAGGCGACATTGATGTGTTGCTAATGCGCAAGGATCCGCCCTTCGACAGCGAGTTTTTGTATGCTACCCATATATTATCGCTTGCCCAGGACGAAGGCGCGCTGGTTGTAAATAATCCGCAAGCGCTTCGAGACTACAACGAAAAATTATTTACCTCTTTGTTTCCTGAGCACATTCCTAACACATTGGTAACCAATAATCAGAAGCTTATTCGTGATTTTCATGCAAAGCATCAAGATATTATTTGTAAGCCTTTGGATGGAATGGGCGGTGCTTCAATTTTCAGAGTGAAGCCAGATGGAAATAACTTAGGCGTGATCATTGAAACGCTAACCAATTTAGGCAAACGTTACATGATGGTTCAAGAATACTTGCCACAAATTAAGGATGGCGATAAACGTATTCTTATTGTGGACGGTGAAGTGATTCCTTATTGCTTGGCGCGCTTACCCACCAAGGGGGAGACTCGTGGCAATCTGGCAGCAGGCGGAACAGGCAGACCCCAAGAAATTTCAGAAACTGATCGTGCGTTAGCTGAAGCTGTTGCTCCCACATTACGAGAGAATAATATTTTATTTGTTGGGCTCGACGTGATTGGCGAAAAAATCACAGAAATAAACATTACTAGCCCAACATGCGTAAGAGAGATAGAGGGTCATTATAATATTAATATTATGGCCTCGTTATTCGACGCAATTGAAAAGCGCCTTACAACTAAGTAGCGTTTTGCACTAACTGTAAGTAAGTGAGAAGTAGAGGAAACAATGACAGAACTGAAAAGTTTACAAAACCACTTTCTAGTAGCGATGCCTTCGCTAGATGACCCGTATTTTTCTCGCTCTCTCACTTATATTTGCGAACACAACAAAGACGGTGCCATGGGGCTGGTAATCAATCAGCCTTCAACTATGAACTTAAAAGAACTGCTCGAGCAAACCGACAAAGACTTAACCGTGGCGGAAGACAAAGCCGAGCAAATTATTCTTGCCGGCGGGCCGGTAAGCCAAGAACGAGGGTTCGTTCTGCATTCCAGTCAAAGTGGCTGGGACTCAAGCTTAGCCTTATCGCCTGACGTTATGATCACCACTTCAAAAGATATTTTATCAGCAATAGGCACTAACACTGGGCCAGATTCATCGATTATCGCGTTAGGTTATGCGGGCTGGACTGCTGGGCAACTTGAACAGGAAATGCAAGATAACTCGTGGCTAACCATAGAGGCCGATGACGACATTTTGTTTAACACGCCTATTCATAAAAAATGGCAAGCAGCGGTAAATAAACTTGGTGTAGATGTGTGGCAACTCGCACCAGGAGCCGGACATGCCTGATATTGGCAGTAGAACAGTATTAGCCTTCGACTTCGGTACAAAAAGTATTGGAGTTGCAGTAGGACAAGAAATTACCGGTACGGCGTCACCGCTAGCCGCACTGAAAGCCCGCGATGGTATTCCAGATTGGAATGTTATTGAAAAGCTTTATGAAGAGTGGCAACCGCAGCTTGTGGTGGTGGGTTTACCGCTGAATATGGATGGCACCGAGCAAGAAGTTACACAGCGCGCCAAAAAATTCGCCAATCGCTTACATGGTAGATTCAAAGTAGCAGTAGATTTATGCGATGAAAGGCTTACCACAACGGATGCAAAATCTATGTTGTTCGAACTTGGCGGCTATAAAAAGCTAACCAAAGAAAAAATAGACAGCGTATCGGCCTGCGTGATTTTTACCAGCTGGGTTGAAAACCAATACGGCGACTAGTTTCTCGCCGTTATTTGGACACCCACCTTTTCCGTTAGTTGGACACCCATTTATTTAGGCTGTGATCACCTTTTCCGTTAGCTGGACACCCACCTTTTTATGTAACTGCGCCGTTATTTGCGTTAGCTGGACACCCACCTTTTTATGTAACTGCGCCGTTATTTGGACACCCACCTTTTAAAAGATTTGGAGTTCCTTTTTATCATCACTTCTTTTAAGACAGCCACAATTTCAATCATTACCTCTTGGACACCCACAGTTTCAATCACGAATTAATGAATAAGAAAATCAGAAACCCGTAATGCTAAAATCATTACCTCTCGGACACCCACAATTTCAATCACGAATTAATGAATAAGAAAACCAGAAACCCGCAATGCTAAGGTCTACTTTCTCCGCACTTCCAGCAGGTATCAAAAGCTTCGCCGTTTGGTTCATTACAATGTCCGCACACCCATGGAAATTTCTCAGCTGGTTCGTGGCTGTCCATGAGAGAATTCACAACTTTATTGGCTCTGGTAGACCAAGATTCATCTATTAACCAAAGTTCGGGTTGTGACTCTTGCCATGGCAGTTCACCCATCGCCCCACCTGCAAATTCGTTTTTCACTAGGTAAGGTATAGAAAGCGCATCGAGTTCACTCTTTACCGACTGAAGTAAGAAAGGGTCTGAAGACGTAAAAAGCTTAATCAAGAGTTTTAGTCATCCATATCGATTGAGACATTCGATAATGTGCCCAAGCTCGATCCATCGTTAGAATCTAGCTTAATCATTAGGCGCAAATCATTGGGAGAATCAGCATGGTGTAAGGCTTGGTCTAAATCAATACTACCCTCGCGATATAAATCGTACAACGCCATATCGAAACTTTGCATGCCTAACTCTTTGCCCTTTTTCATGGCTTCTTTCAAGCTACCTATTTCATTGCGTTGAATAAGGTCGCTCACTAGAGGAGAGTTTAATAGTATTTCAATTGCCGCTACCCTTCCCTCGCCGTCTTTGGTTGGAAGAAGTTGTTGTGCCACTATAGCTTTTATATTTTGGCTTAAGTCAAAACGTAACTTGTCATGTTGGTCTTTTGGCGCTAAATGCATAATGCGCTCAATTGCTTGGTTAGCGTTGTTGGCATGGAGTGTTGCCACACATAAATGCCCCGTATCAGCGAACGACATGGCGTATTCCATTGTCTCCATTGAACGAATTTCACCAATAAGAATGACATCAGGCGCTTGCCGCAAGGAGCTTTTCAATGCATCGTCGAATGAGTGGGTGTCTATACCCACTTCACGCTGAGTTATCACGCAAGATTTATGCTCATGCACAAATTCAATAGGATCTTCAATAGTTAAAATATGCCCATAAGAATTACTATTTCGATGGCCGATAAGTGCGGCAAGCGAGGTCGATTTCCCCGTGCCTGTACCACCTACAAAAAGTACCAAGCCGCGCTTTGACATAATGATATCTTTTAACACCGAAGGTAAACCCAGGTCATCAACCTTAGGAATTTCGGTCACAATACGACGTACCACCATCCCGGCTTGATCTCGTTGCCAGAAGGCCGAACAACGAAAACGCCCTAGGCCTTCTCGTACAATGGCAAAATTACATTCCTTGGTAGTATGAAAAGCCTCTTTTTGCTTTTCATTCATAGCCTCATGAACAAGTGCTAATGCATCTTCATCATTAAATGAATTTTCCGAAATGGGAGTAAGCTTACCGTGCACTTTGGCGCTAACGGGAAAGCCCGCGGTAACGAATAAGTCAGAAGCAGATTTCTCTACCATTTTTTCTAAAAAGTTATCTAACATTACCCGTCCTTAAAAATTACTCATCGATTGCTTGTCTTTCGATTTAGCAGCGGCGTCTTCTTTAGAAATGGCACCTAATGCCAACAAGCGTTGTAAACACTGATCCATAGTTTGCATACCCGTAGCTTGCCCCGTTTGAATAACCGAATACATTTGAGGCACTTTATCTTCACGAATAAGATTTCGTATTGCAGGGATACCTACCATGATTTCATGCGCTGCGATTCGCCCTCCCCCTACTTTCTTCAACAGGGTTTGAGAAATTACAGCTCTTAGCGATTCAGACAACATAGAGCGCACCATCGCTTTTTCTTCGGCAGGAAACACATCAATAATACGGTCTATTGTTTTAGGTGCTGAGTTAGTATGTAGGGTGCCAAATACTAAATGCCCTGTTTCCGCGGCTGAAATAGCCAAGCGAATTGTTTCTAAATCACGTAACTCACCAACTAAAATAACATCTGGATCTTCACGTAATGCAGAGCGAAGTGCGTTACTGAAAGAGTGGGTGTCTCGATGGACTTCCCGTTGGTTTACAAGACTTAATTTATTTTCGTGCACAAACTCGATAGGATCTTCGATAGTAAGAATGTGCTCGCGCTTATGTGAATTGATATGGTCAACCATAGCAGCTAGGGTTGTACTCTTACCCGACCCTGTGGCGCCAGTGACTAGAACAATGCCGGTAGGTTGGTTGATTATTTCTTTGAATATTTCAGGCGCACCTAAATCATCAAGGGTAAGAACCGTGTTGGGGATAGTACGAAGCACAGCTGCTGCACCGCGATTTTGCACAAAAGCATTTACACGAAACCGCGACAAGCCACTAATTTCGAATGAGAAATCGGTTTCCAAGTTCTCTTCGTATTCTTTACGTTGCATGTCATTCATTATTTCATAAATAAGTGCATGGACTTGTTTATGATCTAATGCGGGTACATTAAGCTTACGCATTTCTCCGTCTACGCGGATAAGAGGTGGCAGACCTGCTGATAAGTGCAAATCTGACGCTTTATTTTTAACGCTGAAAGCCAAAAGTTCGGTAATATCCACAACAACTCCTCAAAAAGGTGAATAATGCAAACAATAGCAGAAAGACTCAATAGTGCACGACAGGATGTGAGCCTAGCTACTGCCAACGCTAATCGTCCACCAAATTCAGTTAAATTGCTAGCCGTGAGTAAAACTAAACCGGTATCGGATATTATGGCAGCGTATGAAGAGGGACAACGTACATTCGGCGAAAACTATATACAAGAAGGTGTAGATAAAATACAGCAGCTGTCTGCACTTAGTGATATTGAATGGCATATGATAGGCCCAATTCAATCAAATAAGACAAAAATAGTTGCCGAGAATTTTGACTGGGTACAATCCGTTGATAGGGAAAAAATAGCGCGTCGTTTGAATGACCAACGTCCGGCGGAGATGGCCCCCTTAAATGTATGTATTCAAGTGAATATAGATGATGAAGCAAGTAAGTCAGGTGTAAAACCTGAAGACGTAGATGAACTGGTGCGCTTTATTACCAAGCAGGACAAACTTTGCTTACGCGGGCTAATGGCAATTCCAAAAGCAAACCCAGACAGCCATGAACAAGCGCAAAGCTTAAGTGCTTTAAAGGAATTGTTCGACCGATACCATACAAACTTGACCAATTTTGATACCCTGTCCGTAGGAATGAGTAGTGATATGCAAAGCGCCATCGCTCATGGGTCTACCATGGTAAGAATTGGCACCGCAATCTTCGGCGCACGAAATTAGTTCCTACTATTTTTAACTGAACGCTGTTAGTTTTTTCAACTTACAATAGGATTCATATGCAACAAAAGAAATTGGCATTCATTGGCGCGGGCAACATGAGCCGCAGCATCATTAGTGGTTTAATTCAGTCTGGCTACGATAAGACACGCATTTTAGCGAGCAACCCGTCTACTCCGAAACTCGATAAGTTAAAAGAGGAATTCGGTATTCAAATTACCCAGTCTAATGATGAAGCCTGCCAATTTGCAGATGCTATTGTGTTAGCCGTGAAACCCCAGATGATGGGTGACATGTGCGCAGACCTTAAGCAGAACAATGACTTAACTGGCAAGCTATTCCTTAGTATCGCAGCCGGGTTACCCGTATCTCGATTACAAGAAATGCTAGGCGGTGAATATCCCGTTGTTCGTATTATGCCAAACACACCAAGCCTACTTGGTAAGGGTATGTCGGGCATGTATGCAGATAATACCGTGTCAGAAGATGACAGAACTTACGTTGATGATGTGATGAATAGCGTAGGTGAGACAGTATGGGTTGAAGAGGAAGACGGCATCAATGGCGTTATCGCTGCAGCTGGCAGTAGCCCTGCGTATTTCTTCTTGTTTTTACAAGCTATGCAAGAGGAAGCTATAAACATGGGCTTCGATAAAGCACAATCACGTTTGATGGTACAACAAGCCATGTTAGGGGCCGCTGAAATGGTTTGTCACAATCCTGACCTTGAATTAAGTGAGCTTCGTGCCCAAGTTACTTCTAAAGGCGGCACTACGGCTGCGGCAGTCAATACCTTAATTGATCAAGGCTTGAGTGATATCGTAAGTAAAGCGATGCGTGCTGCGGTAGCTCGTGCTGAAGAAATGGCAAAACAGCTTTAACGTTTTTAGGAACATCAAAACATGAATGCAACGGTTTTTCTGGTAGATACACTATTTGGTTTGTATTTAATGGTGGTTATCTTACGCCTATGGTTGCAACTGGTTAGGGCTGATTTTTATAACCCTATGAGCCAGTTTATTGTAAAGGCCACGCACCCTATCGTGGGGCCGTTGCGCAGAATAATCCCTTCAATTGGTCGCTTCGACACTGCTACCTTTGTGCTGGCGCTTGTTGTTGCCGCGTTAAAAATAATCACGCTTTCACTGATGGTTGGTGGCAGTTTGAATCCAGTAGGCATTGTAATAGTTGCGCTGATTGAAGTGGTAAAAGAAACGCTTTCTATCATGTTCTGGGTGTTAATTTTACGCGCCATTTTAAGTTGGGTATCACAAGGTCAAACGCCTATCGACTACCTTCTTTATCAACTAACTGAGCCTTTCTTAGCACCCATTAGAAAAGTTATACCGCCATTAGGTGGTTTAGACTTATCTGTGCTGATTGCCATTATCGGACTACAGTTTTTACAATTGCTACTTCAAAACACATTCAGGTTCTTTTAAGCTGAACGTGCGGAGTGATAACATGAAAAAAATCAGTACATTACTTTTTGGTTTATTGGGTAGTTTGTTACTTATTACAAGTAGCGCAGCGTACGCCGAACAAAAGCAACAATTAGGCGAGTGGGATGTACATTACATGGTAGTGAGTACTCCCTTTCTTACCCCAGAAGTCGCGGCCTCTTACGGCATAGTTCGTAGTAAGTTTAACGCCTTGGTCAATATTTCAGTACTAGACGCCGTAACAGGAACTGCTCAACGGGTATCGGTTTCTGGTACTGCTAAGAACTTGATAGGCACCACTAAGACACTCACCTTTAAAAAGGTAGAAGAAGGTGATGCTATTTACTACCTAGCAGTGCTGCCTTTTAGAGATAGAGAAAACTACCGGTTTAGTATTGATGTTCAGCGTGGGAATACCATGCAGACCTTGAATTTTAAACAAGAAATGTTTGTTGATGGCTAAGGTTTAAAGTAAATCAAAACCGCTATAAACATAATGGGATTTAGTAAAAACACCAAATGGCGAGTGAAAACTCGCCTTTTTTATCCGCGCTAAAAGGTTAGACACCCACCCACGCTAAAAGGTTAGACACCCACCCAAACCATCCTCTTGTTCAGTATATTCAACAAGAGAAATACCTCAGTATCTTAATCACTATTTTGAGATTGAGCTCCCATATGCCAAGCCCTAGAAAGTCATTAATCTGTTTACAGAACACGCCCTACTATCACTGCGTATCTCGGTGTGTAAGACGAGCATTTTTGTGTGGCGATGACCATTACACTGGGAAAAGTTACGAGCATCGACGTCAATGGGTTGAAGACCGGCTCATAGCATTAACGAACGTATTTTCAATTGATGTATGTGCCTATGCGGTAATGAGTAACCATACCCACTTGGTATTACATGTAGATAGAAACGAAGCCTTGTCGTGGACCACCGAGGAAGTATTAAGGCGTTGGCATTCTCTGCATAAGGGCACTGTGTTAACCCAGCAATATATGCAGCCTACACAGCGGGCATTACTTACAGAAGCTCAGATAACCACTATCATATCGACAGCAAATGTTTATAGACAACGGTTGTACGATATAAGTTGGTTTATGAGGTTACTTAATGAGTTTATTGCTCGTGAAGCTAACAAGGAAGATGAGTGCACGGGGCGTTTTTGGGAAGGAAGGTTTAAATCTCAGGCTCTACTTGATGAAGCCGCATTGGCAGCGTGCATGGCTTATGTAGATTTAAATCCGCTACGTGCGGGTATCTCAAAGACGCCAGAAAAATCTGAATTCACAAGCATTAAACATCGAATAGAGGCAGCACAATTTGGCCTCCAACCAGCGTTCCTTAAGCCTCTAGTGGGAAGTTCGTCACATGGATTGAAAGGGTTGCCGTTTAATTTAGCTGATTATTTAACCTTGGTCGATGAAACTGCCAGGCAAATTAGTGCAGGTAAATCAGGCTACGTACTCCACAATGTCTCCCCGATTTTACAGCGTACCGGCTTGTCGCAAACAAATTGGAATAGTATGGTCGTTGGGATTGAAGCTATCTTTTCAAACTCTATTGGCCTATCGATTGCCCAACGTAAGCTAGCTCTTTCTAAAACTGGCTGATATCACACAGTTAAATCAAATTCGATAAAATAATGCGCGGCTAGGTGCACCCAAACCATATTTACCATCGGTTTTCTCTTAGTGCATGCCACACCTAGAACCTTTAGTGCTAGGTGAATATTCGCGACACCATTTTGTCTCACTAATGTTTGTTATCCGTCCTGGAAATCATAGTTCATCTGTCTCATAGCTCTAAAACTATGTTTGAAACTGTGGGTATCTTAACATTATCTTCGATTTTTTATAACTCAATCCTTTACCCCCAAAGCATACTGGTAAATAATCTTAAGATACTGGTCGGGCTAGTTTATGGCTGTCCGAATAAAAATTATAACGAGAATAACCATGACCAACGCATACCCTCACTTACTTGAGCCCCTAGATCTCGGCTTCACCACGTTAAAAAACCGTACTTTAATGGGCTCTATGCACTTAGGCCTTGAAGAAGAAAAAGGCGGATTCGATAAGCTTGCAGCCTTTTACGCAGAACGAGCAAAAGGGGGTGTGGCACTTATCGTAACAGGGGGAATTAGCCCCAACATTTCTGGCTGGGTTGCCCCTTTCGCTGGCAGAATGACAGCCAAACGTCACGCAAAGAAGCACAAAGTAATTACTGAAGCCGTACATGCTGAAGGCGGTAAAATTTGTATGCAAATTTTGCACTCTGGTCGTTACGGCTATCACCCTCTTGCCGTATCGGCTTCCCCTGTTAAGTCTCCAATTACGCCGTTTAAACCTCGCGCCTTATCTTCAAAAGCTGTGACATCCACAATTAAAGACTACGTAAGTTGTGCCGCTCTTGCGAAAGAAGCTGGTTACGATGGCGTAGAGGTGATGGGATCTGAAGGTTATTTAATTAACCAGTTCTTGGTAAAGCGTACTAATCATCGAGATGACGAATGGGGTGGGTGTCTAGAAAACAGGGTAAAAATAGCGGTCAATATCGTAAAAGGTATTCGTGAAAAGGTGGGCACTGACTTCATCATTATTTACCGCCTGTCGATGCTCGATTTGGTTGAAGGTGGCGCTAAATGGGATGAAGTTGTCTATCTTGCCAAAGCGATTGAAAAAGCTGGTGCTACACTTATTAATACCGGCATCGGTTGGCATGAAGCACGTGTTCCAACTATTTCGACTTCGGTGCCGCGCGCAGCCTTCACGTGGATAACACAGCGGATGAAAAAGGAAGTATCACTGCCGCTTGTTACAACAAACAGAATTAATACGCCTGAAGTGGCCGAAGGCGTTTTAGCCGATGGCCATGCAGACATGGTATCAATGGCAAGACCATTTTTAGCCGATTCACAGTTTGTAGCCAAAGCGATGCGCAATGAATCTCAACTAATTAACACCTGTATTGCGTGTAATCAAGCGTGCTTAGACCATGCATTTGAACAAAAACGTGCTAGCTGTTTAGTTAATCCGCAAGCCTGCTACGAAACAGAACTGACCTTTACTCCAGTAACACATAGTAAACGTATTGCAGTGGTTGGAGCTGGCCCTGCTGGGCTTGCATTTGCTATGTATGCTGCAGATAGAGGCCATCAAGTCATCTTGTTCGACAAAGCAAGTGAGCTTGGTGGGCAGTTCAACTACGCAAAACAAGTACCAGGCAAAGAAGAGTTTTATGAAACTATTCGCTACTTCAGCAATCAACTTGAACGGACTGGGGTTACCGTAACCCTTAATACCGATGTTACCTGTGAATTTCTTACTGAAAGCGGTTTTGATGAGGTGGTATTGGCTACTGGTATCAACCCTAGAAGCCTAACTATCGAAGGTGCTGACCATTCTAAAGTCATGAGTTATATAGATGTGCTACGCGACCACAAGGCTGTGGGGCAAAAAGTCGCTATTATTGGAGCGGGCGGCATCGGTTTCGATGTGGCCGAGTATTTAGTTGAAGACGAAGACCTATCGCTCAATACTGATAAGTGGCTGTCTCATTGGGGGATTGATAAAAACTATACCAATGAAGGCGCGCTCACCGAGAAATCTTATACTCCTTCAAGCCGAGAAGTATTCTTACTTCAACGTAAGACATCCAAAGTTGGCAAGGGCTTGGGTAAAACAACAGGTTGGATCCACCGACAATCCTTGAAGCTGCATAATGTGCAAATGGTGAATGGTGTAAGTTACGAGAAGGTTGATGATGAAGGTTTACATGTTCTAATAAATGATAAACCGAAATGCTTAGCCGTAGACAACGTTATCGTGTGTGCAGGACAAGAACCGTTTAAGCCTTTGCAAGCACCGCTGGAGGCTGCCGGTGTGAGTGTCCACATTATTGGTGGTGCAGATGTAGCCGCTGAACTTGATGCGAAGCGTGCTATTCGCCAAGGTGCAGAGTTAGCCGCTAAAATTTAAAGTTGATTGCACTTAAAGGTGGGTGTCTCAGTTTAGTTTTATAAAAAGATGGGAAGCTAATTAGCTTCCCTTCCTTATATTTCTTATATATCTACTAGAACTGATCGAACATAATCGTATTACCGTCTGGATCTTTTACTACGCAATGCCCTGGCCCTTCATCGCCTTTGACTGGCACATCTATTTCAATGCCTTTATCCTTCAAGCGCTGCTCAAGTTCACGCACATCAGTGGGATTGAAGGTTAAAATATTGCCCTCAAACATACCCTCGAACAAACCAATCATGGTTTGCCCACTTTTCATGATAACCCATTTCTCTTCTACCGAACCGCACGACGGCATGGCCTCAAAGCCAAGCGTTTCATAAAACGCTTTCGAGATGGCAATATCACTGACCGCTAAACTTAACGAAAAAAGCCCAGGTTGCACTGTGTTCTCCTAAGAATCTAACAGAATGAATTACATACTGTAGATAAGTGCACAAGCAAGATCACTGTATTTGGTCGCAAAACGTTCAATTATTCCGCTAAGTTAGTGTTGCCACTCTTTTGCTAGCACAACCGCTTCGCCGCCTTCTACTTTCACTTCTTTACGCGACTCTTTGCCTTGACTGTCCACCGCATAAAACTCATAAACGGTTATTCCCGTGCCATGCTGAATACTTTCAATAATGCGCTTTGCTTCGAAATCAGGTGAAGATTGTTTTAATGCCCCACTAACATTTTCAGGCAGCTGAGACCAGACTAAGTCTCTTTGTACCTCTACTACTTTCCATTCGTCAGCCACTTGTAGCATATCGAACTCAATTTCTCTGCCATCGGCCAATACGCCTTCAACATCAAGATAAGTCTTGCCATGTTTCAGTTCTTTTTCTACTTCATTTACTGTGAAAGATGGCTCAATGGCTTTGATAGCAGTTAACGCATTATCTGGAATATCACTAATACTCATACCAACTTTTTCGTTTAACGTGGCACCAATTTTAGTTTGTTCGCCATGATTAGCTTTTGGCGCAACGCTTTCCCCCACTTCTAAACGCGTGAACGTCACACTGGCGTAATCGCCATTTGCCTTATCTTCTTCCCAGTTGCCTGTTCCTAAACACGCCGGATACCAGAAACCAGGGTCATCTTTAGTACTACATTGGTTATAAGCACCAGCTTTAAAGTAATTCCAATCTAACGTGTAGCCGTATGGATGGTCGTGCTTATCAAGTTTACCGTTAGCGTCTACGGCATTCGCGAGGTTGATTTTATATTCAACGGTTTCATGTCCATCAGCTTCGAAAGTTAAATACATCACATCACCGTGAACATTTACTACGTAACTCAGTGCTTCACCTAAGGCTAATCCTGCTTCACCAGGATCTTCAGGATTTGTCCATAAATTCCCCCAGACTGGATAAGCTACATCTCTTCGATTAGCATCATCTTTTGGAAGGTTTCTTTCATAAGTCCAAAATACTGAGCCTTTTTCATGGTTAGGCCATTTCTTATAATAAATCTTAAGCGGTTCGTTCCCCCACCCAAAACCTTTTATCTTTTTCTCCCATTTACTGGCATGTATTTGACCGATAACCACTGAATAGGCTGGTGCTTGTTCCGGGTATTTCGCGCGCAGAGCTACATGGTTTACTTTTAACGTAGCTTCCATCTTGCCACCTACTCGCCCAAAGCGTTTCGCTATAGGGTTGCTAGCTACAGTAAAATTATTCTTGGGAGATTTAGTCTTAATTCGTGTACTTTTTCCACGTAACATATGACGCAGTTCACTACGTGTGTTACTGGAATTTGCGGTTGTTAGCGCTTTGTTTGGAGACGTAAATACCATACCGCCGTTTTCGTCTAGGTAAAAAAAGTCAGGATGGGAAAAATCTTGGATGTCTTTTACTGAGACACTATCTGGCTTCCCATCATTATTTTCATCAGTTGGCAGCGTAATATTCCACTCACTTAAATCGAATTTATCAGCAGGGACGACATCCGCAATAGCACCAACATTAAATATTGAAAGTATGAGCAACATAGCAGCATTACTGCACTTTCCTCGTTGAGGGATAACTTTCATAAAAAACCTCTTAAATTATATGTTAAGCGTACTTCTTGTGCGGTACTTGCCTGATACGAACCTCTTTCATAAAAACAACAAATGGCTTTACCAATACACCATCAAGGATGCATTTAAAAGCAGAGATAAAATACCAAAAAACATTACCAACGAAGAATTAATGTAATACCAATTTAACATTCAAACAATTTAATTACAAAATACTTTCATTTCATTCATTAGGCTGCACAGGACAATTGCCTAATATGGGCTAGTGAAACGTAAAGGAAGGTTGAATAGCTAAAAAGTGTGGGTGTCCATTAGTGAGACTATTGATGAGACTCATGAGTGATACTCTTTTTGAGCCCTGCATTTGTGGCTGTCTGCTAAATAGAGGGTCTGCAAGATAGACGCTTGTTCATATTTAATAGGCTAAAGAAGTAGGTTCGTCTAGCCTTCAAATACGTGGGTGTCTATAAATTGCTATACAGAACTATGGGTGTCCAAATTCAAAGAACACTTGTTCATATTTAATAGGCTAAAGAAGTAGGTTCGTCTAGCCTTCAAATACGTGGGTGTCTATAAATTGCTATACAGAACTATGGGTGTCCAAATTCAAAGAACAGGTACAATTATTAAAGAATTATTGAAACCAGCGAGTTTCCTGAGGCTCGCAAGCCAGCCTACAAACTACTTATTGATTTTTGTGAGGATATTGGAACGCTTAAATCCAGTGCTCAAATAACTGAACACTATCTAGCTGAAGAATTATTGGGAAAGCAAATTGTGGTTATAGTTAACTTTCCGCCCAAACAAATAGGCCCATTTATGTCAGAATGCTTGGTGACCGGTTTCTATCGTGAAGATGGTGTGGTGTTAGTCAGCCCCGACAAACCTGTGCCTAATGGCGCAAAACTGGGCTGACTATTTAACCCGTGGCTACATCGCTCTGCGTCCTTTCTCAAAACGAGCAATCAAGACGAGCTATCAACACTAGCCTCATAAAGCAGGCTTAAGCATCCGCCTTAGCCAAATGCGCAACTTCATTGCGCCATGCTTTTTCATAGGCCGAGCGAGACAACACCCGTTCAGCATATGACTTTACATTGCCGAACTTTAGGTCTAGCTCACTGCCTTTTGCCCATGACAACACTTGGGCTGTCACGATGTCGGCCATTGTGAACAAACTGCCGCACACATACTCTTTGTCATTAAGAAGTAGCGAGAACGCTGTTAACGCTCGATCAAATTCCCACGCTGCTGTGTTTTGCATCTGGGGAATACGATGCTGCTCAGGTAAAGCAAAGGTATGCTTTGCTTTACTCCATAAGGGCTGCTCTAGTTCGCTAACGGCAAATATCATCATTTGCTCATACAACCCACGTTCAAATGTACCTGATGCAGGAATAAACTCTTCCATTGCATGCTTTTCTGCTAAGAAGGTCACTATGGCACCTGACTCAGAAAGGGCACCTTGTTCAGTGACTAATACAGGAATTTTAGTGGCCGGATTAAGTGTTTTAAATGCTGAGTTTAAGTGTTCACCGGCTTTTAAATTCACCACCTTGTACTCGTAAGGTAAGCCAATTTCTTCTAAAGCCCATGCCACCCTTACCGACCGCGTTTTCGGGTATCCATAAAGTGTATACATTGCGTGCTCCGCGTTTAAAATACTTCAATTTAACAGCATAAAGCCATATTGAAGCCAAAACGCGGTGCAAACAGCTTATGCGTCTTGGCGTCGTAAAAAGACTAATTCAGTGGCTGTACTTTGTGACTCGCTATAAACATAACCTTCACTGTCGAAAGCTTGTAACCCTTCAACATCACTTACTTCGTTTTCAATAATATATCTTGCCATTAATCCACGAGCTTTTTTGGCAAAAAAGCTGATAATTTTATATTGATCGTTTTTATAGTCTTTAAAGACAGGTGTAATCACCATACCTTCAAGTTCTTTTTTCTTAACGGCCTTAAAGTATTCATTAGAAGCAAGGTTCACCAAAACGTTATCACCCTGCGCTTGCATGGCGTCGTTTAAAACCTGAGTAATACGACTCCCCCAAAACGCATACAAGTCTTTACCTTCCGGATTCGCTAACTTGGTGCCCATTTCTAAACGGTACGCTTGCATTAAATCCAACGGACGTAACAGCCCGTAAAGGCCAGACAAAATTCGCAAGTGGTCTTGGGCATAGCTAACGGCTTTATTACTTAATGTATTAGCGTCTAGCCCTGTGTATACATCACCATTGAATGCGTACATGGCTTGACGCGCATTATCAGCAGTGAAAGGGGTAGAAAACTCAGCAAATCGATTAGCATTAAGTGTGGCTAACTTGTCACTAATTTTCATTAACGAAGAAAGGTCGGCTGGCGAAAGGGTACGGCACACTTCCATCAAACGCTCAGTGTCTTGAAGCATGGTAGGCTGCGTGAAATCATCCACCTTAATGGGGGTTTCAAAATCTAGGTTTTTCGCTGGGGATACTACAACTAACATCTTCGACTCCTTATCTTTTTCAGGCTTTATTATACCACTGTGAAAAAGTTGAGGTTGAATTTAGCATTAAAAACCCATAAATCAACGTAACAGAGAAATCCGATTAGCCAGTATTTACCGTGTCTGCGCTATAAATTGTCACACGGGTTTGGTATAACTATACCCAAATACGCAAACGTTTGAACCTATCAAACAATTACGCCCTACATACGCAAAAGCGAACCGCTTTACACGACTTGCCTTTCCGGCAATTCGTCCGAGTTTTTTAATTTAAGATTAGAGAGAATTATGAGCAACCAGCTAGCTTCGTTACGTGAGATCACCACGGTCGTTGCCGACACCGGCGATATCGACGCAATCAAAAAATACCAGCCAGTAGACGCAACAACAAACCCATCTTTGTTGTTAAAAGCCGCCAGCTTGCCTCAGTATGCCAGCCTAATCGACGACTCAGTAGCGTGGGCTAAACTACAAACATCTGATAGCGATCAACAACTTATCGACGCATCCGACAAACTTGCTGTTGCTATTGGTAAAGAGATTTCAGACTCTATCCCAGGTCGTATTTCTACGGAAGTTGATGCCCGTTTGTCTTTCGACAAAACTGCCACCGTAGAAAAAGCAGAGCGTCTTGTTCAACTTTATCAAGATGCCGGCATCGATAAGTCACGTATTCTAATTAAAATGGCATCAACGTGGGAAGGCATTCAGGCTGCTGAAATACTTGAGAAAAAAAGTATTCAGTGCAACTTAACTTTACTATTCAGTTTTGCCCAAGCGCGCGCTTGTGCTGAAGCTGGCGCATACCTTATTTCACCGTTTGTAGGCCGTATTCTAGATTGGTACAAAAAATCGACTGGTAAAACTGAATATGCTGCTGATGAAGATCCAGGTGTGGTGTCGGTTACCAGTATTTACAACTACTACAAAGAACATGGTTACAACACGGTAGTCATGGGCGCAAGCTTCCGCAACATTGGTGAAATCCAATCACTAGCGGGCTGCGATCGCCTAACTATAAGCCCTGCTTTATTAGAAGAGCTTGCCAATGAACCGGGCGAACTTACTGTTAAGCTTAAAGATAATGGCGCTACAAAAACCCCTGGCGATCGTTTGACCGAGTCTGAATTCCGCTGGGAAATGAACCAAGATGCCATGGCAACTGAAAAGCTTTCTGAAGGTATCCGCAACTTCGCAGCAGACCAAGACAAGCTCGAAGTGATGCTTCGTGAAAAGTTAAGTGCATAAACCACAGGGAATTAGTAAATGAGTACACTAACATCATTGCCACAATGGCAAGCACTTAATCAAATTGCAGCTTCAATGAAAGATGCACACATGCGTGATTGGTTTGCGGCCGATCCCAAGCGTGCTGAAAAAATGCAGTTAGAAGCGTGCGGCATTTTTCTTGATTACTCTAAGAACCGCGTAAACGAACACGCGTTAGGTGCACTTTTCGATTTAGCCCGTGCATGTAAGTTGGATGACGCCCGCGACGCCATGTTTGACGGCGAGCAAATCAACAGCACTGAAGGTCGTGCGGTTCTTCATACCGCGTTACGTAACTTCTCTGATTCACCTGTAATGGTTGATGGCGAAGACGTCATGCCCGAAGTACGTGCCACCCTTGATAAAATTCGCGACTTCACCGCATTAGTTCACAGTGGCGAACATAAAGGCTACACAGGCAAATCTGTGAAGCATATTGTCGCTATTGGTATTGGTGGTTCTTTCCTTGGCCCTAAAATTATGACCGAAGCCCTAAAACCTCATACGGTTGAAACGGTTAAGGTTCATTTTGTGGCTAACGTTGACGGCTGCCATATTCATGATGTGTTAACCAAACTCGATCATGAAGAAACCCTTGTCGTGATGTCTTCTAAGTCATTCACTACCCAAGAAACATTGCAAAACACCCTTTCTGCCAAAGCTTGGTTTTTGAAGTCGGGCGGCACACAAGAAGATATCGCGAAGCACTTTGTTGCCGTGTCTTCAAATGTAAAAGCGGCCACTGAGTTCGGAATAGCAGAAGATAATATTTTCCCTATGTGGGATTGGGTTGGTGGCCGTTATTCTTTGTGGTCAGCAATTGGGTTACCTATTTCTTTAGCGTTAGGTTTTGAAAACTTTAAAGGTTTACTTGAAGGCGCGTTCGACATGGACACGCACTTTAAAACAGCCCCGTTAGAACAAAACCTACCTGTTTTACTTGGCCTATTAGGCGTGTGGTATCGCAATTTCTTTGATGCACAGTCTCAGGTGTTACTCCCATATTATCATTACCTTCGCGGCTTACCTGCTTATGTACAGCAACTTGATATGGAAAGTAATGGTAAAGAGGTCACTCAAGGCGGTGAAGCGGTAGATTACGCCACAGGCCCTATTATTTGGGGTAGTGAAGGTACTAACGGCCAGCACAGCTTCCATCAGCTTATTCACCAAGGCTCAGGGGTTATTCCAGCTGACTTTATGTTGCCGTTGAATGTACCTAACCAAGATGACACACATCATGCGATGTTAGCATCTAACTGCTTTGGCCAAGCGCAAGCGCTTATGCAAGGCAAAACCTTTGATGAGTGTTATGCCGACCTAGAAGGCAAAGGCTTAGACGAAGCGGAACGTACTCGTTTGGCGGCCCACAAGACGATGCCGGGTAACAAGCCTAGTAACACCTTAATGTTTGATAGCCTTACGCCTAAGACACTTGGCGCACTAGTTGCAATGTATGAGCATAAGGTATTCGTTCAGGGTGTTATCTGGAACCTTAACTCATTCGACCAATGGGGCGTAGAGTTAGGAAAAGTACTGGGCAACCAAGTACTAGCAGGCATTCAGGGAAATGCAGAAGAAGAAAGTTTTGACGCATCTACCCAACAATTGATTGCCCGTTTCAGAGCAGCGAATGCACCAAAATAAGGAAGTCCGAGTGATGTAATCACTCAAATTTGGTGCAAATAATAACTGAACGGCCGGCTTACCCCCGGCCGTTTTTATTGGCAGAAAATAAGAACGTACAAGCTAACTTGCTGCTAAGTATGTAACCTGCTAACTATTTTGCTAAACACACTGACGATATCTACCTGTGTCATCATACTGTCACAATTTGTTAATAAAAAGTAAATTTACTTGTTTTATTTTAATTGTGGCTGTGATACAAAATTATACAGAGGGAATAAATACCAAACTCTGTATTGTTGTAGTGGTAATAAAAAGGAGAATCCCAGTGGACAAATCAGACTTATTTGCCATGTTAGATATTGAAGCAAGCCCAGCGAAAACAAAAAGTAAAAAACGCAAGTGGAGAGAGATTGAAGCGCTTCAAGATCGCTTCAAACTGGAAAAGGAGCTCTCCGAACTCGATTGTGGTTTCGAATACGAGTTAGAAACACTGGAAAGATAATATAAAGGCCGCCTGCTAATAACAGGCGGCCTTTTTACTTTCTGGCCTCTTACTTTTAAAGCGGCATTCAAAGCTGCGAAAGAACGACGCCTAACGTTTGCCTTTTGTTAACCGCGATCCTTTCAATAGGCTACAAATGCCAGAAACTATACCTGCCAAAGAATGGGTGAAAGTCCTTTGCTTGCTAGGTAGGCATTAGTGTCGCTGAAATGGTGGCAACCAAAGAAGCCTCGGTAGGCTGATAACGGTGACGGATGCGGCGCATGTAGCACACAGTGCTTAGTGCGTTTGATATGCTTGCCTTTCTTTTGCGCGTGACTACCCCACAATAAAAACACCACGTTTTCTGCGTGCGTGTTAACTGCCTCTATTACCGCATCAGTATAGGTTTCCCATCCCCACTTGGCATGACTATTCGCCTTGCCCTGCTCTACCGTTAACACGGTATTAAGCAGCAGTACACCTTGTTCGGCCCAAGAGGTAAGCGTGCCGTGGTTCGGAATGGAAAAGTCGGTAATATCATTGGCTAATTCTTTATAAATATTAACCAGCGAGGGAGGTGTTTTAATGTTTGGCAATACCGAGAAGCATAAGCCATGAGCTTGATGTGGGCCGTGATAAGGATCTTGCCCCAATATCACCACCTTTACTTTTTCTAGCGGTGTCATCGTCAGGGCGTTAAATACATCTTCTGAAGGCGGGTAAATGACTTTACCCGCTTCACGTTCAGATGCTACTTTTTGCATTAGGGCTTTGAAGTAAGGCTTATCTTCCTCACTGCCCAATGCTTGTGCCCATGTGGTCACGCTTTTAGTAAATCCAACATGTGCTGTTTAAGCGCATCGTAAGATGCAGGCAAATCAACAGCTAGGCTGTCTTCACCGGCTACATCAGCTAACGGCTTAGGCAAGCTAATAGGCGTGCCCAGCACGTTTTCTACCGTTTCGCGGAATTTCGCAGGATGCGCAGTACCTAAGAACAGGCCAATTTCGCCGTCTTCTAAATCGTGGCTAACTGCACGGTAAGCAATAGCAGCATGAGGCTCACTGGTATAGCCCAATTGCGCTAATTGGCGCATAGCTAGCTGAGTGTACTCTTCATCTACCATTTCGCCTTTTAAGCAGCCTTTATCAACATAGCCTTGCTCGATTAAGGCTTCAATGCGCGGCCAGTTGTTAGGTTGGCTAACATCCATCGCATTCGACATAGTAGCGACAGTCTTCTTCGGCGCCCACTCGCCAGTTTTTAAATAGCGTGGCACAGTATCGTTAGCGTTAGTGGCAGCGATAAAGCGTTTAATTGGCAAGCCCATTGATTTTGCAATCATACCGGCGGTTAAGTTACCAAAGTTTCCACTTGGTACCGAGATAACCAGTTGATCACGCTTATCTTTAGGTAATTGGCTTACCGCTTCAAAGTAATAACATACTTGGGCTAGCAAGCGACTGATATTAATCGAGTTAGCCGAGTTAAGGTGTAAACCTTCACGGATGTCTGGGTCGTCGAATGATGCTTTTACTAAGGACTGACATTCATCAAAATCAGATTCAACGGCTACTGTATGGATATTGCCACCAAGGGTAGTGAACAGCTTTTCTTGCAGGGCGCTAATTTTGCCTTTAGGGAAAAGAATGACCACATTAATATTTTCAATACCGTGAAACGCATGCGCTACCGCAGCACCTGTATCACCAGAGGTGGCGGTAAGAATAGTGACTGGTTTACCTTCACTAATTCTTGATAAGGTTTGCGCCATGAAGCGACCACCAAAATCTTTAAACGCCAATGTCGGTCCGTGGAAAAGCTCCAAGGTATAAATATTGTCGCTTACCTGCTCTACCGGCGCGCCAAACGCAAATGCGGTATTCACAATATCTTCTAATTCGCCATTGTTAAGCTCATCACCAATAATGGCACGCAGTACTGCTATGCTGCGCTCCGCGAACGGCATTTCAAGCAGTTCGTCAATGTTGTCTAATTTCGGGATATGAGTAGGGAAATACAAACCTTGTTGTTTACCTAACCCTCTTTTAACTGCTTCAGAGAATGATGCAGTGTCCTGTGCGTCTTTTAAATTAACCAATTCCACGTTTTAATACCTTTTATCGTTGTGCCGTAACATCTAGCTGCTGTATCACTTCATTAAGCGATAGGGCCAACCGTGGTTCCCTGCTCAGGGATTTGGCACACATGGCTAAAGCCATCTTCATTTTGAATATAGTGTTCGTCTAAATAGGCAACGATACGCTGCGCTTTTTCTTTACTGTCACATACGGCGAATACGGTTGGGCCGGAACCCGAAATACCAAAGGCTAACGCGCCTTCTTGTTCACTGAAGGCTCTTGCTTCATCGAAACCCGGCAGTAACTGTTTACGATACGGTTCTGCAATTACATCTTTCATTACCGAGGCAGCAAGATCATTTTCACCTGCATTCAAGGCGTGTACAAACACCCCTAACTGGCGACCAAAAGTGAGCGCCGTGGCCATATCAACCTGCTTGGGTAATATGTCACGGGCGGCTGCCGTAGATACGCTAATGCCAGAATAACAAATAGCATAATACCAGTCTTTCACTAAAGGCAGCGACAAGGTTACAGGAGATGTTGCCCCAGTCATCAATGTCATGCCGCCAACATAACATGGCGCCACGTTGTCGTAGTGAATGCTACCGCTGATTTGCCCTTCTAGTTCACCCATCATGGTTAATAAAGTGTCTTCATCGAAGGGATAATCATAAAAAGCGTTTAATGCTACAAAAGCGGCAACAATAGAGCTTGCGCTCGACCCCAAACCGCTGCCTATTGGCAAGTTTTTCGATAAAGTCATCGCCACTGGTGAAGTCGCTTTCCCGACTTTCTCCATTTGCGCACAAAAGTAGTGATAGCATTGCGTCACAATATTGCTGTCTGCGTCGCCAGGCAATTTGTGTGCGAAAGAGCCAACCGTGGTTAACGAAAAGGTATCTGCACTTTTAATATCGACTTCGTCGCCCAAGCGCGAACCATCGACAGGGGCAAGTGCGGCGCCTAATACATCAAACCCTAAACTTACATTGCCAATAGATGCTGGCGCATATGCTCGTAATGCTTTCATAATACTTTTCTTTAATTACTCTTTAAACTTCAGTGGCTCTTTAACGTTAAAAAGCCAATTAGTGTGCCATTTGCTTCCAAGGCATAGTACGTAATATATCAGCAAATACCCCCGCAGCCGTTACTGTACCACCTGCCCCATAGCCTCGAATAACATAAGGAATAGGCTGGTAATAGTCACTGTTAATGGCCAACGCGTTCTCGCCGTCTTTCACTTGCGATAATGGGTTAGACGCAGGCACTGCTTGAATCGTTACCTTACACTTGTCGCCTTCAATGCTACCTATGTAACGAAGTACTTTTCCTTCGGCTTTAGCAGCATCTACACGCTTGGCAAATTCAGCATCAAGTTCAGGCAACTGCGCCATGAATTCTTCAATGGAACAGTCTTCAGCAAAACCAGCTGGTAGTACCGATTCTATTTCAATATCAGAAAGCTCAAGCTCTAAGTCTGCTTCACGGGCCATAATAAGAAGCTTACGGGCAACGTCCATTCCGCTTAAGTCATCACGAGGATCTGGCTCGGTATAGCCATTATCTTTCGCTGTACTTGTCGCTTGAGATAGCGACATTCCTTCTTCTAACTTGCCAAATACGTAAGACAAACTACCTGATAATATGCCTTCAAAACGGTGTAATACATCACCTGCACTGAATAGTTTTTGAAGGTTGTCGATTACCGGTAATCCTGCGCCTACCGTAGTTTCGTATAGATACTGACGATTGGTAGATAATGCTGTTTTCTTCAACTTACGGTAATAGTCTAGTGAACTGGTATTGGCTTTCTTATTCGGTGTCACTACGTGAAAGCCATTCTCCATCATGTCTACATATTGCTGAGCAATAGCATCGTGGCTAGTGCAATCCACAATGACCGGGTTTACCAAGCTGTTCTCGTCCACAAACTGTTGTAAACGTTCAACGGAAAGCCCTTCACTGGCCGCATCTAATGCTGGCTTCCAGTCTTGGCTTAAATCTATGCCTTGACTGTTAAGTAACAACTTACGGCTATTCGCAATACCGTATACCCGCAACTGTACATTACGATTAAGTAAAGCTGGCTGTTGTTTTGCAATTTGGCTTAAAAGCTCAGTACCCACGTTACCGCACCCTACCAAAAATACATCAATGGTATGGCGGTCTGAGAAAAAATTCTGGTGGATAACCTTAACCGCTTTTTTCGCCCGCTTGTTTTCGATAACTGTTGAAATAGAACGCTCTGAAGACCCTTGTGCTATCGCCACGTTATTAACGCGGGCTTGCGCCAACGAGTTAAAGAAGCGTGCCGCCAAGCCTTTCGCATGACGCATACCGTCACCCACTAAGGTAACAATCGCTAAATCGTGGCGCACTTCGATAGGGTCTAACAATTGGTTTTGCAACTCTAGCGCAAAGGCATCTTCTAACAAGCTTAACGCGCGATCAGCATCTTTACTTTGAATACAGAAGCTTATTGAGTATTCAGAAGAAGACTGAGTGATTAGGCTTATTGAAATATTCGCATTCGACATCACCTCAAACACACGGCTTGCCATGCCAACCATGCCTTTAAGGCCTGGGCCTGCCACGTTGAACATAGTGACATTATCAAGTTGAGAGATACCTTTAACCGAGGTCCACTTTTCGCTGGCTTCGTTACTAATCAACGTACCAGGCGCCGCTGGGTTCAGCGTGTTACGAATCAAACAAGGAATATGGTGCTGGGCAATAGGGCCGATAGTTTTCGGGTGAAGTACTTTGGCACCAAAGTATGAAAGCTCCATGGCTTCTTGATAAGTAAGCTTATCAAGCAATACCGCCCCTTCAACTTGATTCGGATCAGCATTATAAACACCGTCTACGTCAGTCCAAATTTCACAACAACTCGCATCAATACAAGCTGCTAAGATAGCCGCTGAGTAGTCAGAACCATTGCGACCAAGCGTAACTTTTTCACCGGCCTCGTTAGCCGCAACAAACCCAGGCATGACTAATAACTCACTGCCATCGATAGGCACATCAGTAAAGCGCGCTTTACTTAACGAAACATCAGCAATGCTGTCTAGGTACTCACCTTCTGCAAGAATGTAAGTCACTGGGTCGATAATACGATTTTTCACGCCTTTAGCGCTTAAGATACCGCTAAATAACGTTACCGAGATGTACTCGCCAATACTTAAAATACCTGCGGCAATATTGTCAGGTGCAACACCTAATAGTTTAATACCGTCGAGGTGTTGATTAAGTACACGCAGTTGCGCATGAATGAAGTCGGTAACATCGGCGTGTGCGAAGCCGCTGAGCTCTTCGTTTAGTGCATCAGCAATACCGGTCACGGTAGACGTTAATTTTTCAAATAGAGGGTGGAAATCTTCGCCAGCGGCTGCCTGCTCACATAAAAGTGACAATGCATTCGTTACCCCTTTAGGGGCAGAAAGTACCACTGCAGCGCCATCGGTTTGGTGGGTGGCCGTGCTAATGTCGTTCACGCGCAAGTAGCGCGGTGCGTCGGCAAGTGATGAGCCCCCAAACTTTAAGACTTTCATGTGCTGCTCCTATATCGGTTACGCCAGGTTACTGCTTTAAATCGGTTACGATGACGTGAGTAAAAAAAAGCCCGCTCTCTGTGAGGGCGGGCTTTCGTTGTCTTATGCTTACTTGCACTAGCCAGCGACCGCCCGTTTTAAGGTGGTAATCATAATGCTGGTGGTGCCAATAAGAAGAATCGTTTTCATAGGGTCAATTTGCCGTATAGACGTCTATCTGTCAACCGCAGTTTTCACCATACTGTATTGCAAAAAGTGAAACACAAAGTATTTCACGTTTCGATTTAAGCGATAATCAATCAAGCAATGCTAGATTCGGGTAGTAAGAACTATTCATCATCAACTAATTTCGCAGATAAAAAATCAACTAACAAGCGTATTTTTGGCACTAAATGCCTGTTCGATGGAAACAATGCCCATACCGCTTCTCGCTTGTCTCGATATGATGATAGTACTTCTATTAACTTGCCTGCCGCTAACGACTCACGTACATAAAATCCTGGCAGCTGTACTAAACCCAGTCCGGCCAATGCAGCATGATGTAAGGCATTACCACTATTATACTTCACTCTTCCCTTCACACGCACGGTTTGCACTTGCCCTTCATGATTAAACCGCCAAAGGGGCTGAGATCCTACTAAGCACTGGTGTTCGCTGAGCATGTCGGTACGCTTCGGTGCAGGGAAGGCATTTAAATATTCAGGGCTGGCGCATACATATAGCTGTCGAGTAGCCAGCTTTTTGGCCACCAACGTAGAATCTTCTAAATTACCTATGCGTATGGCAAGGTCATAACCTTCATCAATAATATCCATGGTGTCGTTAGTAAAACGACACTCTACTTCTATACCTTCGTATTTTTTTAAAAACTGATTAATAAGCGGGGCGATAAAAGCTTCGCCAAAAGCGACCGGAACCGTGAGTTTAATCAGCCCTTGGGGTACTTTTTGAAGTTGGCTAATATTGAGCTCAGCCTCTTCTAACGCTTTTAGTGCTGGTTGGCATTGTTCAAAATAAATATGTCCTGCTTGAGTGAGTGACACACTTCGGGTGGTACGGTTGAATAACTTCACTCCCAAACGCTTTTCCACATTGGCGACTTTTCTACTTATTTGCGCGCCCGACGTATTTAATTTAGCAGCAGCCGCAGTAAAGCTGCCTGTACTCGCTACTGCACAAAATTCTACAATACCTTCCCATGTCATCGTTTATACCTTTACAGATTCTCGTTTTTTAGCATGGCGCTATGGGGATAAACACTCACTAGAAGACGCCAGTTAACTTACAATTAAACACCAACACATTATTACACTCAAGTAATAATGAATTACCAAATCTGTATTTATAAAGTCACGCCTCAGGTCTATAATCTATTTCATAACGTAAGAAATTAAAGGTAACGACATCGTGTTGTTTACTTACACTTATTTAGGAGCATGCCATGACATTAGCATTGAAAGATGGTCAGACACATATTAAGTCCAAAGCAGCCGTTGCATGGGCCGCTGGTGAACCGTTAAAGATGGAAGAGATTGATGTTGAATTTCCAAAAAAAGGCGAAGTACTAGTACGTATTGTTGCCAGCGGCGTGTGTCATACCGATGCATTTACGCTTTCAGGTGATGATCCAGAAGGTGTGTTTCCTTCAGTACTTGGCCACGAAGGTGGCGGTATTGTAGAAATGGTAGGTGAAGGGGTGACGTCTGTTGAAGTAGGCGACCATGTTATTCCTTTATACACAGCGGAATGCGGTGAATGTAAATTCTGTACGTCTGGCAAAACAAACTTATGCCAAGCGGTTCGTGAAACTCAAGGAAAAGGCTTAATGCCTGATGGCACCAGCCGCTTTTCGAAAGATGGTGAGCCAATTTACCATTACATGGGTTGCTCTACTTTTTCTGAATACACCGTATTGCCAGAAATTTCACTGGCTAAAGTGAACAAATCAGCGCCGCTTGAAGAAGTCTGCTTGTTAGGCTGTGGCGTTACCACGGGTATGGGCGCTGTGCTTAATACTGCTAAGGTAAAAGAAGGCGATACCGTTGCTATATTTGGCTTAGGCGGCATTGGGCTTTCAGCTATTATTGGTGCACGTATGGCGGGCGCTAGTCGTATTATTGGTATTGATATTAACGAAAGTAAATTCGACCTTGCTACGCAACTTGGTGCTACAGACCTTGTTAACCCTAAAAATTTCGACAAACCTATTCAGGAAGTGATAGTTGAAATGACCGACGGCGGCGTAGATTACTCTTTTGAGTGTATCGGTAACGTGAATGTGATGCGTTCAGCACTCGAGTGCTGCCACAAAGGTTGGGGCGAATCAGTTATTATTGGTGTAGCGGGTGCTGGCCAGGAAATATCTACTCGTCCATTCCAGTTAGTAACTGGCAGAGTATGGCGTGGTTCTGCTTTTGGCGGTGTGAAAGGTCGCTCTGAACTACCGGGTATTGTTGAACGCTACCTAGAGGGTGAATTTGGCTTACAAGAATTCATTACACACACAATGGGGCTTGATGGCATCAATGATGCGTTCGATTTAATGCATAAAGGCGAAAGTATTCGTTCTGTTGTGCACATGGATAAATAGCGCTTAGCTTCTAACAAACTGTGTTTAAGTGTTAAAAGGCCCGCATTAGCTAATGCAGGCCTTTTTATGTTTATAACCACCCTAACTCTAGCGCTTTTAGCACGGCTCGTGTTCTATCTCTCACGCCCATTTTCGCCATAATGGCAGACACTTGATTCTTAACCGTACCGGTTGATTTAAACATAGCTTCAGATATTTCTTTATTACTGTAGCCAGCGGCCACTAAACGTAAGATCTCAATTTCCTTTGGGCTCAAGGTTTCTGGTTGTTCAAATGACTCGAAACTAACCTCTAACCCGTGCAACCCTTTTAGTACTTTTTCGGTAACACTGGGCTGAATAAGGGTTTCCCCATTAACGACGGATTTAATTGCGTCAATTAAGGTTTCAAGTGAGACATCTTTAAGCAAATACCCTTTCGCCCCCGACTGCATCGCTTGAGTAACCAGTTCATGATCGTCAAATGTGGTTAACATAATAACGGGGGTATCAATGTTATGTTTTCGCATTGCACGCAAAGCATCAATACCCGTCATCTCGGGCATTCGGATATCCATCAATACAATATCTGCACTATTAGCATTAAGTGCATCAATAACATAAGCACCGTCATCACACTCGGCCACGACTTCTACACTATCATCCAATGCCAACAAGGAGCGTATCCCTTGTCGCACTAACATTTGATCTTCAACTAATACAACACGAATACTCATACTGGCTCCGGCAACAACACATGCGTAAAAAACCCATGTTTATTAAAACTAAATTTCACCGAACCACCTGACTCTTCAATTCGCTCCGACATCCCCGTCAACCCATTACCTAACTGAATTGTTTTTGCCGTAGGCACTTGCTCATCTTGCAGCGTTAATGAATACCCTTTTTCGCTTTTATCTAAGGTGACTTGTAATTGCGCAGACTGCGTATGCTTAATGGTATTGGTTAAGCTTTCTTGTACGCAGCGAAGTAAGATATCTGCTGTCGTGACATCTTCAATGCTGACATTATCGGCAATAGATAATTGAAGGCTTGGACGCGGTAAGTCTTTAAATAATGCCCTTACCGCTTGCTGCCAATCTAATGGGGCGTTTTCGCGAATATCAGAAACCGCTTCTCGCACATCTGATAGAAGCAACTTTGCTAAGCTGTGACACTGGTCTACGTGGGTCTTTACTTCATCTTCCCCAGCACCTTTGGCTTTATGTGAAGCCACCTGCAAGTGGATGGTAAGCGCGGTTAAGTGGTGCCCTAATACATCGTGTATATTTCTGGCAATGCGCAGCCTTTCGTCCTGCTGCCCAGCTTGTCGTATAAGTTGTTGAGCGCTCGTTAACTGGCGATTCAATTCATCAGACTTTTCTCTGGCCATTTTTTCTTTAATAGCCACGTTTGACATCATCATGGCAAATAAATTGAACGTCCAGAATAGAGCGGCAGTAAGCAATGCATAACTGTCTTGCCAATAAAACGAGTGGATCAATCCTAGCGGTAAAGCGGCTATAACAGAAACAGCCAAACATATTTTCCACGCTAGGTAGTAAGGCAGTAAAGCTGACCATATCACTAGGAAAATAGCGAGATAACTGTAGGGTAATAAAAACAAGCTAGCCACCGACAGCACATACATTGTAACCAACAATGGTATTCGCCACTGAGGAAGCGACATATCTCGGCGAGTAACAACACTAAAACACAATGCTATTCCACCCGCTACAGCACAAGTAAGCCAAGGCCTTGGCGACGAGACACCATAGTGTGAAAACGAGTAATAAAGTGCAGAGCTGCTCACAAATAGCCACGTTATGAGTGCGCTTGTCCTTTCGAAGTCAAAAAATTTGAGTATTTTCATACGCCTATTATTGCCTTAAGCGACGAAAAATACATAGGCCAAAAGTCACTTTTTATCTTGTGACCTTCGGCACTAATACTAAACAGAAGATATCGGCAAACTGGCTACATCAAATATTTAAGGTGTAAGTCATGCAAAACATTCACAGCGCTATCGTTCTATTTCACATTATTTGTGGTGCAATTTCACTGCTACTTTTTTGGGGGCCATGTTTTACCAAAAAAGGCGGAAAACAACATAAAAAGGTAGGTAATGTTTACCTAGCCACAATGACGCTGACATCAGTCAGTGGTGTAGTTAGCTCATCATTAGTACTGCTTGCTCCCCTTCTCATCTTTCCGACGATGCCGGCGCATTTTGAATCTGTGGAGTACTTTCTTGCTTACCTTCAAGGCCAGTATATTTTCTTGCTCATGCTAAGCCTGCTGGTTTGGAATAATGTCAGGCACGCTAAAAGAGTCTTAGAGGTAAAAGTTAACCGAGGCGAGCTTCGGAAGGTTAAATATTTATGGTTACCTACTGCACTATTTGTTGTAGCCAGTATCGCGTTGTATCAGGGCATAAAATACAACATTACGCTGACTCAAATTTTTGCGCCTATCGCACTATTTAACAGCGTTGGCATTGTGCGATATGCATTCAAAAAAGACATTGCTAAAGGAGCATGGGTGATTCAACACATCGGGCATATTATTGGCTCAGGCATTGGAGCCTACACAGCATTTTTCGCTTTCGGTGGCCGCAACCTATTTCAAAGCCTACCCTTGCTTCAGATAGGAAGTTGGGTATTGCCAAGTTTGATCGGTGTCCCTTTTACTATATGGCTAAGCAGAAAGTATTTGAATATGTTTAACCCAAATCTAAAAGCCGCAAAGTAACCACGCAATTGTATTTATTTGTTATTTAGCGCAGTCTACACTTTATAAATAAGTGCTACTTGGTAATCATAATTGCTATGAAATATAAAATTGTAACTCTCTTTTCTTTGTCTATTGTTCTATCTACAACAGTGGTCGCTATGGGCCAAACAGTGGCAGTTGATACAACCACTGTCTCTACTACCAATTCAGCGCAAAGTGCAGCGCAAAATACAGCAACAGTAGCTGCGCCCCAGGCAGAGGTAACCCTAGAATCACTCACCAATTACCAAGTTAATAACGAACACATGGTGAGCTCAGGTTTGCCTTCTGCTGCGCATTTTCAATTATTGAAAGACGAGGGGATAAGTAGGGTTATAGATCTCATTCCCGGCGAGCGAGGGCAAGAACAGCTAATGGTTGAAGCACTATCGCTTAACTATCACAACATTCAAGTTGAATGGGAACACCCCACCCTTGCCAATTTCAAAGAGTATACGGGCTATATGGCTCAAGCAAATTCAGCCGATGATAAGGTGCTTACTCATTGTAAATTGAATTGGCGAGGTGCCGTATTTACCTATTTGTACCGCATTACCGCATTAGGTGAATCAGAGCTATCGGCTAAACAAGACTTACTGGCAATTTGGCAACCGAATCAAACCTGGTTTCAATTTATTAATACCGTGATAGATGACTTTAACCAAACCCACAATGCTCAACTCGTTACCTCTGTAACGCCTCAGATAGAGCCTCTTGAACAATAATTTCTAATTACATCTTGGTAGCGACATCACCACGAGCATAGTAAGAATTCATTTGAGTTTGACATATACGAAAATTCATATATGATTCCAACATATATGATTTAGCGTATTTGAGATAAATGATGACTGCAGCAACTTCTACTTCATGCGTTTCGCTTTCACCTCTTTCATTGTTTAAATGTTTAGCGGAAGAAACTCGGCTAAAAACACTGCTTATGCTTTGTGTTAAAGACGAACTTTGTGTGTGTGATTTAACTGACGCGCTCAATCTTAGCCAACCCAAAATATCCCGTCATCTGGCCGATTTACGTAAATGCGGGCTAGTGGTTGACGACCGACGTGGTAAATGGGTTTATTACCGCCTCAACCCAGCGCTTCCTGCCTGGGCCAAAGAAGTGATTCATTTATCTGCCACAAACAACGCTGACTATATTAGCGATGCCCTAAACAACCTTAAATGTGACGCGGGCTGTTAAACGCCCTTCTTACTTTTTTCAAATATGTGACGTAAACCATCAGGATTTTTGTAATGAAAATATTGTATATCTGCACGCACAACCGTTGCCGTAGCATCCTTTGCGAAGCCATTACTAATGCTTCAAGCAATTCATCTTTAGAATCGCGCAGTGCGGGAAGCCAGCCTGTGGGTGAAGTACATCCGTTGTCAGTAAAGTACCTTGCCGAGCGTGGCTATAGTACCGATGGGCTTAAAAGCCAGTCTTGGGACGACTTTGAAGACTACCAGCCTGACATTGTCATTACCGTGTGCGACTCAGCAGCGGGTGAAGCTTGCCCTGTGTATTTTGGTAATTCTCTTAAGTTGCACTGGGGTCTTGAAGATCCTTCGAAATTAGAAGGTAGTGAAGAAGACAAAGCCCAAGCGTTCTACAACACCATCGATATTATTGAAAGCCGCGTTGCCGTATTAAGTGATATTGCATCTCGTAACCTTGCTATCGAAGACGTTAAAAAGGCGCTTCAGGAAAAAGGGGCTCAGTAATGTCAGAAAAAACATCACCTTCTGATAACTTAGTGACAAGCGTTGCGCCTGCACCTACAGCAGACGACTTCGCAAAAACGTATTCTGAACACAAACCGCGCATATTGTTACTTTACGGCTCGTTAAGAGAGCGCTCTTACAGCCGTTTAGTCATTGAAGAAAGCGCACGCCTGCTTGAGTACTATGGTTGTGAAGCTAAGATTTTTGATCCTAGAGGGTTGCCACAACCAGACACGGAAGATGACACCCATCCAAAAGTAAAAGAGCTTCGCGAGCTAATGATGTGGTCTGAAGGGCAAATTTGGTGCTCGCCTGAACGTCACGGCAGTATGACAGGCATTATTAAAAGTATTATCGACTGGGTACCATTAAGCATTGGCGCGGTGCGCCCAACTCAAGGGAAAACCTTAGCCGTAATGCAAGTCAGTGGTGGCTCTCAATCATTCAACGCAGTGAATCAAATGCGTGTGCTTGGTCGCTGGATGCGCATGCTGACCATTCCTAACCAGTCTTCGGTGGCAAAAGCCTTTTTAGAATTTGAAGACGATGGCCGCATGAAGCCTTCTTCTTACTACAACCGCATCGTGGATGTGGTTGAAGAACTGGTGAAATTTACACTGCTGACCCGCGACAACAAAGATCATCTTGTTAATCGCTATTCTGAGCGCGTTGAAAGCGCAGAGGAATTAAGTAAACGGGTCAACCAAAAAACGATTTAAGCAATATTGTGTAGAACAGATTGTAAGTTTTAAAGACATCAACGTCATTAAGGACACTGTCTCATGGGATTTTTCGAACGATACTTATCCGTATGGGTAGGACTTTGTATTATTGCAGGTGTAACCGTCGGCAGTCTTTTTCCAGACTTCTTTGCGCTAGTAGCTAGCCTTGAATATGCTCACGTAAATTTGGTAATTGCTGTACTAATTTGGCTCATGATTTACCCAATGATGATTCAAATTGATTTTTCATCCATAAAAGATGTGGGTAAAAAGCCCAAAGGGCTGGTACTTACCTTAGTCGTGAACTGGTTGATAAAGCCTTTCACAATGGCGCTACTTGGCTGGTTATTCTTCAAAGGCATTTTTGCCGATTGGGTAGACCCACAAACGGCCACTGAATATATCGCGGGTATGATTTTACTAGGTGTAGCACCGTGTACTGCCATGGTATTTGTATGGAGCCACTTAACAAAAGGCGATGCAAACTACACCTTAGTTCAAGTCTCTATTAACGACTTGATAATGATTATCTTATTTGCCCCTATCACGGCTATGTTATTGGGTGTTACCGATATCACAGTACCCTGGAATACCTTGATCCTATCTGTAGTGCTATATGTGGTATTGCCGCTCATCGCTGGTGTTATCACACGTAAGAAGATGGAGAAAAAAGGCGAGCAAGCGGTTACGGCAATTATTGAACGCTTTAAGCCATTTTCGGTACTTGGGCTGTTAATTACCATTGTATTGCTGTTTGGCTTTCAAGCAGAAACAATATTAGCCCAGCCTCAAGACATCGTGCTTATCGCGATACCGCTTCTTATTCAAACCTACGGTATTTTTGCGATAGCGTATTTTGCAGCGAAAAAAATGAAGCTACCTCACAATGTTGCGGCGCCTGCTTGCATGATTGGTACGTCTAACTTTTTCGAATTAGCCGTTGCGGTAGCCATATCCTTATTTGGCTTACATAGCGGTGCTGCCCTAGCAACCGTTGTTGGTGTGCTGGTTGAAGTACCAGTTATGTTATCGCTGGTATGGTTCGCGAATAGAACCCGTCATTGGTTTGACTAGCATGAGCATTCATTAGCGCTACAAGATTTAACACAAAACTAAATGCAAAAAGGAGCTCATATGAGCTCCTTTTTTGGTATTTATAAGTGCATGAACACCCAATATCATTACCCGTGAAGATGTTTATTTAACACGCCATGGTTTCTGGCAGAATAAATCCGTAGCGCTTCAAGGTAGTTTCTAATGGCAGTCGTTTTAGCGGCTTTTCAATAAATGCCAGCGCGCCGAGTTCCATCACGCGGTTTTGCATCACCGGCTGAATATCACCTGAAATGACCACTACAAACACTTCTATTTTTCGGCGCTTTATTTCTTCAAGCACGCCTACCCCGTCGAGTATCGGCATGGTTAAATCTAGCAGCACTAAATCAATGCGATGATGCCCCATTATCTCAAGCGCATCCACACCATTAGATGCTTCATAAATTTCACTTGCTAATCCATCGGGCAAGTTACGGCGCGCCATCTTTCTTGCTAGCGCCGAATCATCACAAATCAGAATGTTAAAGCTCATGGTCAACTCTTAGTCATCTACAAGTACGTATATCGCCACAAGGAACTCAAAGCAATGCGTCTATTGTCGAAAACATGGATGAAGAAAGTAGGGATAAGACTATATTAAACGAAAGTATAAAAAAACACTTTTAGGTCAATTTTCCAGTAGCTTATCGTAAATATTTGTTACTTTAGAAGGTATATGCAGCCAAATATAAATACAAAGCACATTGCACTGCATTGAATATCACTTATTGTTTAAGGTTAAATTATGCTGGATGTAACCCTTTCTAAAAAAGTTGCTTATCAAATTCTTTCTCATTTTGATAAGAGCTATCGCTGGTTTACGCGAATTACTAGAGGTGCCCAATCGCGGTTTGAGCAAGGCCAATGGAAAGAAATTCAGCTCGCTTCAAAAGAGCGTATTACCATCTATGAACAAAGCCTTTCAGATGCCGTTGCCGATGTTTACCATTTAACCGAAGTTCATAAAAAAAATGACGAGTTTTGGCAAGACCTCAAGAAGGTTTTCGCACGACAACTTGAAGGCCACCCGCAATTTGAGCTAGCCGAAACCTTTTATAATTCTGTGATTGGACGTTTATTCAAACACCGCAAAATCGACAACAGCATGATGTTTGTATTGCCAAGTCGCTGCTTTTTACCCGGCCAAGACCGAGATAAAGTCATTCACAGCTTCGATACCACCACCACGGTACGCGAGATGTACGTGTCTATTTTCAAAATCTATCGCTACGGCATCCCTTTTGAAGATTACGAACGTGACATGCAAAACCTTGAAGAAGCACTTAGAAAGCGATTAACCACACAGCAATTGGCCAGTGTTCATACTGTGGAACTGCTAAAACCCACGTTTTTTAGAGGAAAATCGGCGTATCTTATTGGCAGAATATGCATGCCAGAAGAAACCCTCCCTTTTGTAATCTCTTTACAACGCAGTGATGAACACACCCTGTTTGTAGACGCATTACTCACGGACAGAAGTGATTTAAGCGTTATTTTCGGTTTTGCCAGAAGCTACTTCATGGCAGACACCCAAAACCCAGCAGAAGTGGCGGCGTTCCTTCAAGAACTATTACCCAACAAAAAACACTTTGAGCTTTACATGGCGCTAGGTCATTACAAGCACGGGAAAACAGTGTTTTATCGTAATTTTCTCGATCATATGGATACCACCGACGATCACTTTGAGGCCGCGCCAGGCATTAGAGGATTGGTGATGATGGTGTTTCACCTGCCCTCTTACGGGGTAGTGTTTAAAATTATCAAAGATGAGTTTGCCGAAAGTAAGAAGATCACCCGAGAGCATGTTAAAGACTGTTATCGGTTAGTAAAAATGTCAGATCGTGTGGGACGAATGGCAGACACCCATGAATACGTTAACTTTCGCTTTCCCTTGTCTCGTATCGACCCTCTTTTAATCGAAGAACTTAAAGAAACCTGCGCTTCTAGTCTCGAATTTACCGATGACGAACTGGTCATTAAGCATTTATACATAGAACGTAAGATGACTCCGCTTAATTTGTATCTTCAACAAGAAGAAGATGAAGGCAAAGTACGCAGCGCATTAAACGAGTTAGGGCTTTGTATTAAACAAATAGCCATGGCGAATATTTTCCCTGGCGACATGCTGCATAAAAATTTCGGTATAACCCGACATGGCAGAGTTATCTTTTACGACTATGATGAAATATGTTTAATGAACGAACGTCATTTTAGGGCGCTACCCAAATCAGATGACCCTTATGCGATGGACATGTTGTCGGTTGGTCCCAGCGATGTCTTCCCTGAGCAGTTTGAACATTTTATTGTTGGAAAACGGAAACTTAAGGATATTTTGAAGTCGTTGCATGGCGACCTAATGACCCCAGAATACTGGCACGAAGTTCAGGTGAAATGTGCTCGTGGGGACATTCAACATTTTACGCCATATAACGCTAATGTCCGTTTTAATAGGGGTGCTGATAGCAACCCAAAGTGATCGCAACACGATAGATTGTATGTATAAACACTGATATTTAACTCCATTAATTAGAAGTACCAAAATCATGAATGTGCTACTTGTTGAAGATGATCCCAAGGTTGCCGCTCACATTGAAAAAGGATTTATTGGTGAAGGGCACAGCTGCGTTGCGGCGCGTGATGGCGAAAAAGGCTTAGCTGAAGCTTTGTCCGATGATGTAGATGTTATTGTACTAGATGTAATGCTTCCCTTGTTAGACGGCTTTACCATCTTAGAACGTTTACGAAAAGATAACGTGCTTACCCCTGTGCTACTGCTTAGTGCGAAAAGCCAAGTAGAAGATAAAGTCCGGGGTTTACGTTCAGGCGCCAACGATTATTTAACCAAACCTTTTGCGTTTGAAGAACTACTCGCCCGTGTTGAAGGGTTAGCAGGAAGAGAACGTGAAAGCGGTGATAAAACACTTATCAAAGTGGGCGACCTCACGCTTGATCTTGTTAACAGGAAAGTACAACGCGGTGATACCGAAATAGACTTACAATCAAAAGAGTTCCAGTTACTAGAGTGCTTATTACGCCATCAAGGAAAGGTCGTTACTCGTAGCATGCTATTGGAGCAAGTTTGGAATTATCACTTCGACCCGCAAACCAATGTTATCGACGTGCATATCAGCCGTTTGCGTCAAAAAGTAGACAAAGCATTTAACGTCCCTCTTATTGAAACGGTAAGAGGCACGGGTTATAGAATTGCGGATCCGGTTGTGTGTTAGCAATAGGCAATTTCACCCGAAGCTCTAGTTTTCGAGTTGGGGTATTACTTACCTCGTTAGCGCTTGTTGCTATTTTATTTATCGTTTACTTCTGGCGTCTTGCCAGTAGTGACGTATTTATTCGTGAGGCAAGCGCTGCGGTTGATGCTGAAACTTATGCGTTTACGCTATTGCATGAGCAAGTGGGTATTGATGCGGTTATTAGTAACATTCAAGCGAGAACCACACCAAGCCTTTCGTCAGATTCGAACCTAACCGACACCTCCCACGCCTTAACGCCATCTCGTTTAATTGTGGTACTTCGCGACAGCGAAAACCAGATAGTAGCAGGCAATTATCCAATGTGGCCTATTGCCATGGGTGAAAGTGTTGACGCTGGTACTCCCTTCACAAGGATTATTAAATTACCCGCACTGAGCGGCGAAAAAGAGAGTATAGCGCAAGACAGCACCCGCTATTCCTTTTCTGAATCAACCAACAGCATTCTTTTCGAGGAAGTAAACCTAGAAGGTTATTCTTTGTTTGTTGGCAGAAACATCGATGATTTATACAGTGCACAGTGGTTAGGAAAAACGTTTGGTTGGATAATTATTGCCTTGCTATGCGTATTGGGTGCCATAAGCTTTGCGGTCGCACTTTACGTAGTTAAGCGTATTAACCGCATGGCACAAACTGCTGATTACATTATTCGTACTGGTAATTTAGAAGAACGCTTGGAAATAGACAGCAACTGGGATGATTTAAGTCGACTGGCTGTTGTGTTCAATCATATGCTCGATACCATTGAAAGTGCGGTGAACAATATAAAGTCGGTAAGCGACAGTATTGCCCATGACTTGCGTACACCGTTGGCACGCTTACGCAATAATTTAGAACATATTGGTGATGAGAAACTACGCCACGAAACTACCTACGAAGCTGACAAACTCTTAAATATGTTCAACAGTCTTTTGCGAATTAGCAAACTAGAAACGGTTCACAAAAAAGAAGGGTTTTGTGAAACCGAGCTAAGTGAAATGATTATTGATGTAGAGGATTTATATCAGCCATTGGCCGAAGACCGTGATATTAACCTAATTAGTCAGCTGTCAAAAGTTCAGTTCTACGGCGATCCAAACTTACTGTTTCAAGCAGTAGCGAATGTGCTAGATAACGCCATAAAATACACGCCTGATGGCGGAACCGTTACGCTACAACTTACCGCCACGTCTTCCCATGTGATTATCAGCGTGAATGATAATGGGAAGGGAGTTGATGAACATGAACTTGATAGTTTAGAACGTCGTTTCTTCCAAGCTGATAAAAGCAGAACCTGTGAAGGGAACGGGTTGGGGTTATCGCTTGTTTCGGCAATTATTAAACTGCACAAAGGTAAACTCTGGTTCGTGCACGACCCGCTTATGCAAGGTCACGGGTTGGGCGTAGTATTCACCTTCCCCCGTTAATGCTTTGATGTTAATGCTTTGATAAACTGTTAAATCGACACTAGCTTTGTTTCTGCATAAAAATAGTCACCTCAGCCATTACCACGCCAAATTTTCTAATGTATGAGCGGTTCATCATGGCGCTATCGTCAAATGCCCAAAACCAATCATCGAAGGTAACTGCATAGGTTGTATCATCAACCGGTAAGTCCATATTGTAATGAAAGTTAAATGCGTTGCCGTATGAAGTGCCTGTTGCAGGGCCATCAATATCGCCCGCGTTGCCCACGTAGGTGCCATCGGCCTGTTTAACAATTTTCCACGTACGAGTTTTTGGCCCTTCACCTACCCCGTAGGTGAATGTTTCATCTAGCGTTAATGTACCGCCCTCGTTTTTACCTTCAATATCTACCACAAAGCGCTGAACCACTTCGCCAGAACGATTTTGTACTATGCCCCAAGCCCGAACGTTGCCAGCAAAAAATTCCTCAATATTAAACGTGGGTGAAACTTGTTTGTAAGTATTGCCATCTACCGATGTAGAACATCCGGCTACAAGAGTAAGGCAAGATAAAAGCCCGACTAATACCGTGCGCTGTATAAATTTCATAATGACCTCGATTTTGGTTTATATGGCTGCCTGCTTAGCGACTTATTTTTTTAATAAATATTTCGCCAAATGAATGCCGTTCACTGCGCTTGCTGTGCGCTTTTTGTTTATATAGGTTGATGCTTTAAGCTGATATTTTTAGCTAATATTTTTGTTTATAGTCTTTATTCTTGAGCTTATTTGATAAGCTTTTTAACGCGCTTAGAATCGCTGCCCATAATTAATAAAGAATGGGCTTATTACTTTTGTAACAAGGCCTTGCGTAATTTGGGTTCAGAGGTTTTTTCTGACAGCCAAATGTCGAAAAAAGACTGCGTGAAGTTTGTATCTTCAATAGTGCCAGCTAGCTCACCATTGATATAAAACTCACTGGCTTGGTCTGAGGTAGCCACACCGGTAATCACGTCACCGTCTTCAACATCGGGGAAAAGCGCCGCCATTTTGTCTCGCCATTCACTTAACATTGCTTCGTCGCTAATACCTTGCTTACGCATTTCATCTACTGAACGCTGTGCTATCTTTTTACCGTCTAGACTTCTTTGATAATCAAGCTTTAATGCAAAAGGAGCGTCAGACTGCCACTGTCCCTTCGGCGCATAGAGCGTAGCGTCGTACACGTCCCAAAACATATACGTAAACATTGCATTACCCACAACTTGCGCCTCGGGCACTTGTTTGGTGACATAATCAGGCACGCTTTGCGCCAGCACATTTTTCGACAAAACCACAAGTGATATTCCCAATACGATGACGAGCTTTAAAGTGGAATAACGACGTTGAAACATATACATGTACCTTCTTTATCTATCTTCTAGTTATACTGTTGGAATTGCCACATTGATCATTTGAATAGCTTGTTTTGAATTTTGAAAGTTTTGCTGATGCCCTATGTTTACCCTCGCCGCTAGAGCCCTTTGCGCCAGACTGGGAGGGGGCTGAACATGTATCAATGTTTGTTAAGCGGGACGATAAAATACATCTCATCATTTCAGGCAACAAATGGCGTAAATTAAAGTACGCGTTTGCTCTTTTGCCGCACCAAGAAATGGCTTTAAATTCGCAGGCGGGTTTACGCTCGGATTTGAACACCCAGCTACCTTCCTCAGTAGTCAGTTTTGGCGGTGGGTTTTCCAATCATCTGCATGCTTTAGGTTATTTATGTCATCAGCTAAATGTGCCTTTTCACGCTATTATTCGCGGCGACTACACAAAACACCCCAGCCCGATGATTCAGGATTTAGTGGAATGGGGCGCTCAAGTTCGCTACGTGAATAAAATAACCTACCAGCAAAGGGATGATCCTACTTATTTAGCGAGCCTACGAACTCAGTTTCCTGATGCGTTGATCATTCCTGAAGGCGGCAGCCAAATAGCGGCGCTAAAAGGCGTGCAAGAAGTCGTAAACGAAATAGAGATCCCTTTCGACCATATTATTGCTCCTGTTGCCAGTGGCGCAACCTTAGCAGGGTTAACCTCTGCGTTATCACCCCACCAACACGCTATTGGTATTGGTGTGCTAAAAGGAGACGGATATTTAGAAGGGCTAGTAGAGCAGTTTCTTGAGCCGGGGCTTGCTCTTAATGGTCGCACAAACAGCCAATTCAGTATTAATCATGATTTTCATTGTGGTGGATACGGGAAAATTCCCCCGTATTTAAAGACATTCTGTGAAAACTTTAATCGAACAATGCCGTTTGAAATTGAAGGGGTTTACTCGGGAAAAGTGTTTTGGGCACTTAAGCACTTGCTAGCCACTTTGGCTTCAACCAATGCCTCGACCAATGTAGGTGAAAAAAGGACAATTGAAAAAGGACAGACACTTATCATCGTTCACACTGGCGGAATTCAGGGTGCCAGAAAAAATAAAACCCCTTGATCTTATAGACCCACACATTCGTTTAACCTAATATCAAGGCTGTGGAAGGTGTATATCTAAAAGCACAGCCTGGTTGTATCTAGCTTCGCGTTACTCATAGCTACCGCTCAAACGCAATAACTGTTAGGAGATGCACCATGATGAAAGGAACAAGTAGCTTACCACCCCCTTTAAACATACTGGTTTCTAGGGCGCTCAAGTTATGCGAACTGGTACTTTCTACCAGTTCCGTTTTCTATCCCTTCGCGGCTATTTATGAAAATGGCAAAGTCGGTTGTTTGTTTAGCGAAGAAACCCATTATCGTATCGACGAAAGTCAGCTTATAGAGTGTTTGCAGTGGCGAATCATCGACACTACCACAGACTCTGAAAGTTACAGTATTCTCGTTTACGCCGCGACGGTTGAAACGCAAAAACACACTCGTTTAGATGCTATCGCCATCAGCGCTGCGTGCCCCAATGACGAGGAAAAACTTTTACTCTATCCTTATTATCGTGTGGGCGACAAAATTGTGGTTTCCCCTCCCATCAATACAATGCCAGAATAGGCGTTATCGCGTATAAATTGCGCTTATTCGTTTTCCTTGTGATTACGATGACTATTTTTTGTCGAACCTATGCTGTCTTTGCTTGCCAATTTGGTATCGTCTGCTAGCATTCAGCCCAAAATTCATTAGCTTATTTAGGGATTAATTATTATGTCTCGCGTTTTAATTATTGGTGCTGGCGGCGTTGCCTCAGTAACCGTAAAAAAGTGTGCACGTTTACCTCAACACTTTGACGAAATTTTTCTTGCCAGCCGCACTGTGTCTAAGTGTGAAGCCTTGCAACAAGAAGTGGGTGCAGACCGCGTTAAAGGCGTATTCGCTCTTGATGCTGATAACGCCAAAGAAGTAGAAGCGCTTATTAACGATGTTAAACCTGACCTAGTAATTAACCTTGCGCTACCGTATCAAGACTTGCCTATTATGGATGCTTGTTTAGCAACCAATACTGATTACCTTGATACCGCAAACTACGAACCAAAAGACGAAGCAAAATTCGAATACTCTTGGCAGTGGGCTTACCAGCAGAAATTTAAAGACGCTGGCATTATGGCGTTGTTAGGCAGTGGTTTCGATCCAGGTGTAACCAACGTGTACACCGCTTACGCTGCTAAGCACTATTTCGACGAAATTCACTATTTGGATATTGTTGATTGTAATGGTGGTGATCACGGTCAAGCATTTGCTACCAACTTCAACCCTGAAATCAATATTCGCGAAATTACTCAACGTGGTCGTTTCTGGGAAAATGGCGAGTGGAAAGAAACCGATCCACTCAGCGTGCGTGAAGATTTGGATTACCAAAATATTGGTGTGCGCGCGTCATACTTGATGTTCCATGAAGAATTGGAATCTTTGGTTAAGCACTTCCCTACTCTAAAACGTGCGCGTTTTTGGATGACATTTGGTGATGAATACCTAACACACCTTCGCGTATTAGAAGGCGTTGGCATGACCAGCATTGAACCGATTGAATTCCAAGGCCAAAAAGTGGTGCCTTTAGAGTTCTTAAAGGCAGTTCTGCCCAACCCAGGTTCGCTGGCTGAAGGTTATACCGGCATGACCTGCATTGGTACTTACATTACCGGTATAAAAGATGGCAAAGAAAAAACCATTTTCATCTACAACAACTGTGAACATGCCAAGTGTAACGATGAAGTTGGTGCACAAGCGGTGTCTTATACCACAGGGGTACCGGCCATGATTGGTGCAGCGCTAATGCTTAATGGCACTTGGAAAGAAAACGGTGTTTGGAACATGGAACAATTCGATCCAGATCCATTCATGGATATGCTTAACGAGCACGGCCTTCCTTGGCATGTACTTGAGTGTGATAGCAGCCCCTTCACTAAGTAATAGAACACTGTAACTGGAGCAAATAAAGGTTGGCAGACTTAACGCAACGAACAGATATCCCTTCTCCTTGCTATGTGCTGGAAGAGGAAAAACTCATCCGAAACCTTGAGTTGATGAAGCGTGTACAAAACGAGTCAGGCGTTAGAATTATTCTGGCTTTAAAAGGGTTTTCAATGTGGTCGAGCTTCGACATCATTAAACCTTATTTACATGGCGCAACCGCAAGTTCGGTATGGGAAGCCAAATTAGCCGCTGAAATGGGTAAGGAAGTCCATGCCTATTCTCCTGCGTATAAAAAGGCGGATATAGAAGAGCTGGCTACGCTGGTGAATCACTTGTCGTTTAATAGTCTGTCACAATGGCAAACTCACAAAGATGCGCTTGCGGGCGTGTCTCTGGGTTTGCGTATTAATCCAGAGCATCAAGAAGCAGATACCCCGCTTTACGACCCCGCAGCGCCGGGGTCGCGATTGGGGCTTCGAGTAAGTGAGCTCGAAGGGGTAGGTTTATCGGGCATTGACGGTTTCCATTGTCATAACTTGTGTGAGTGTGACTCATTTGCTACCGAACGTACGCTTAAAGCAATAGAGGCACGCTTTGGCGATTACCTAGGTCAGTTAAAGTGGTTAAACTTAGGTGGCGGTCACTTGATGACTAGCGAAGGTTACGATGTTGACCACCTGATTAAAACCCTTAGCGATTTTAAACAGCGCTACCCGCATTTAGACGTTATCTTAGAGCCGGGCTCTGCCGTCGCGTGGCAAACAGGGCCGCTAATTGCTGAGGTCGTGGATGTAGTAAACAATGATGGTGATATTGCCATTTTAGATATTTCAGCCACGGCGCACATGCCTGATGTGCTTGAAATGCCTTATCGGCCGACGATTTTAAATGCGGCGTTACCTGGCGAGAAAGCCTACGACTATCGCTTAGGTGGAAACTCCTGTTTAGCCGGTGATGTTATTGATACTTACTCGTTTGATGCGCCATTAAAAGTCGGCGATCGGGTGCAGTTTGAAGACATGATGCATTACACCATGGTGAAAACGTCATTCTTCAATGGCGTTGAACACCCTGCCATCGGTATTTCACGTAAAAACGGTGAGTTCGAAATCGTTCGCCAATTCACTTACGAAGACTTTAAAGGCCGCTTGTCGTAAGCAGTAGATAGCGCCTTTTAACTAAAAAATAAATGCCCGCTGCGTTAACGCTAGCGGGCATTTTTATTTATGACGTTTGAATACAGCGTAGTGGATAAAAACCTATTTTATAAAATGCCTGTACCGTTAAGATTCTGGCTTTTATCAACCGTGCCTTCCGCGATAACCGTATCATCAAGATAAATAGCAAATGGCGTACCTTCAGGGCCGGTAAGATTATACCGAAAGCCATGCATTTCATCGGCTAAGGCTAACTTCACCTGCGTATTAGGGTGAATTAAATCGTACTCGCCGGAATCGCCGGATTTATTAAAAACATCGACAACCCATTTACCCTCTGGCATCTCAATTTTCAAAACTTGCTGACTCATAACTATCCTCCAACCTTACACTTAACGTGATAAGCAATAGTGCGAAATGCGCTAAGCCTATTGTGTGTTAACTATATTGTTTAGATAGGTACCCTCAATCTATAGGTCTGAGATCAATCAGTCTCTTTCGCATCTTTTGCTTCTAGCCCTGCTTGGTACAAGGCATTCTTTTTCAAGTCGTAGTGATCAGCCACAACAGCTGCAGCTTTCTTTAATGGCATGTGGTCACATAACGTGGTTAAAAGCGACATCGCTTCGGCCGATATTTCAGATAAATTCACTTGAGCTGGCGACACCATCACCACGAACTCACCTTTTTGGTGGGCTGTATCGGCTTCTAAATAATCAATAACATCACCCGGCGTACCACTCACATAGGTTTCAAAGGTTTTGCTAAGCTCTTTGGCGACCACTATGTGTCTGTCTCCTAGCACACGGGCAATGTCTTTGACTGTGGCTAAAATACGGCGCGGAGCTTCATAAAATACGCTCGTGCAGGTACGCGCTTTTAATTCAGCAAGCTGATTATCTTTGGCTTGTGTTTTTACCGGTAAAAAACCTTCAAAAATAAATCGGTCTGTTGGCAGCCCTGAAGCACTTAACGCCGTAATGGCGGCACACGGGCCGGGCAATGCGGTAACAGGAATACCTTCTTCCCGGCAGCGCCTAACAAATACAAAACCGGGATCGCTAATTAATGGCGTGCCCGCATCGCTGATTAACGCCACCGATTCACCGTCTTTTAAGCGCTGAACCAGCATTGCGGTACGTTTATCTTCATTGTGATCATGCAGCGATAAGGTACGTGTAGAAATACTGAAATGCTGTAACAACCGGGAGCTGTGTCGTGTATCTTCCGCAGCAATCCAGTTAACCTGCTTTAATACCTCGATAGCGCGGGCGCTAATATCATCAAGGTTGCCGATAGGTGTGGGAACGATATACAGGGTGGCGAAATTGGTCATATAAACAATAAAAATAACGAATAATACAGAAAGTGTACCACGCCATTGGGCTAGTTTACGCCGGCAAACGTAGATTTTCATCGTGGTTAGGATAAACTTGCCGCTACTTGCCGTTAAACGAAGTGAAAGGAAACAGACTGTGGGTCACATTGGACATTTTACAAAGCGCATTACCTTTGCAATGGCGACAGCCACCAGCGTGCTATATTTAGCAGGCTGCGGGAGCACACCTGAACCCACCTCGGCACCTAAAATTACTAATACTAAGCCGGTAGAAGCACCAGCAGAGAAGCGCATCACGCCTGAACACAAGCTAGTAGAAGCCAAAAAAGTATGGCTTCAAACCCGAGATAAAGTAAAGCGAGATACCTTACTACTAGATGCAGTGGGCCTTTATCTCGCGCAAGACGATACTATTTTAGCGCAGCAAATCTTGTTTGAAATGAAACAAGACGGCGTAGCTACCTCGTTGCAAGATAGCTACGCCATACATGTTGCAATGGCATATCAGAACGACCCTTCTTCATCACCGGCACAACTTACAGCAATGCTGGAAGATGTGAATACTAGCCCTGCCCTTGTTGCCAAACTAGCGGCGCTGGAAGCAGACCTTTATGCCAAGCAAGGTTTGTGGGCTAAGGCGGCCAATAGCGTTTTGTCTACTGAGCTAGAAGACGAACAAAAAGTCGCTAAAGTTTGGGCATTATTAAACCAAATACCTGCTGATGAACTTACCCAAAGTGAAAATCAGTACCCTAAATTGCACCCCTTCTTTGCTCTTCGTCAGTTAACCGTTGAAAGTGCACGAAACCCGCAGCAGTTGAATCAGTCCATTGCGCAATATCAACAGGTTTATGCAGGCCATATGTTGGCACAGCATTTACCCAAAGAGGTTGCCTTAGCGCAGGCACTAACTGCCCCTCAAATTCGCGAACTTGTTGTTCTATTGCCGTTAAGCGGAAGGCTTGCGGCTACTGGTGAGGCGGTGAAAGATGGCATTATGGCGGGTTATTACCAACAGCTCCAACAAAGCAGCAACCCAAATAGTATGCCTGACATTCGGTTTGTTGATACCACCAACGCCGATACACAAACCCTGGTCGCCGCCATTGGCGATGCTAAATTTATAGTCGGCCCGCTACTAAAAGAAACCGTTGAACAATTAATACCCGCGTTACCGCCTGGCGTGAACATGTTGGCGTTGAACCGCCCGGATGAAATGCCGACAATTTCAGATAGCTCAGCCTCAGTAATCTCAGCGTCAGTAAACTCAGAGCCTTTAAACCCAGAAGGCGTTAACGCTGAATCTGAGATGCCTACCACCACAGCACCAGCGGTTAATTATTTCGCCCTTGCGCCGGAAGATGAAGCCAATCAGCTTGCAGAGTTTATTTATAGCAAAGGCTTTAGAGCCCCCATTGTTATTGCAGCGCAAAGTAACTTGTACCAGCGTATGAACGATGCGTTTAAATCTCGTTGGAACACGCTGCACGAACAAGAAGCCCAAGCCCGCAAGGCTAACATCACTTCAGTAACGTTCAATGATAGTGAGTCACTAAGAGAAGGCATCACGCAGGCTTTGGATGTAGCCCAAAGTAATCAGCGTATTAACCAAATTGAATATATGACGAACGAAGAAGTTTACAACATGCCCCGCAGCAGGCGAGACATTGATGCCATTGTTGCATTCGCGTCGCCGCAAGATACCGAACTTCTTAACCCCATTATTGAAGCGAGCTTAAACCCGTACGATGGAAAACAAGTGCCTGTTTATGCGACCTCTCGTTCAATGGACTACAACAGTGGCAAGAACCAGTGGCGTGATTTACAAAACGTTCGCTTTATCGAAATGCCATGGATGATGCCAGACCATAAATGGCAGCAACTTGCTCAGCAAACCAACCAAACTTGGCCTGAACGCAGTACGTTGCAAAATAGACTGTTCGCCTTCGGTGTAGACGCTTACGAATTACTCCCTCAGTTAGGGATGCTAACGACCTTGTCGTACATAACATTCGACGGGTTAACCGGCACACTTACGCTAAATGAAAACAGTGAAGTAGAACGAAACTTACCTCAAGCCGTTATTCGTAACGAGCGCGTGCAAATGCTAATGGAGTAAACTACATTGTCCGTATTGCAAGGGAATGCAGCAGAAAACAAGGCCGTTACCTATTTAGAGGAACAAGGGCTTACATTACGTTGTCGTAATTACCGAACCAAACGTGGTGAACTTGATATTGTTATGCAAGATGGTGACACCATTGTTTGTGTAGAAGTGAAGTTTCGTAAAAAGTCACAGTACGGTCAGGCCGCTGAATTTGTCACAATGAAGAAACTTCAACGAATTCAGGCTGCGTTTGCGTTCTATTTGTTAGATAATAACTTTAATCCCGCGTCTACCCCATTACGCATAGACGTTATCGCCATTGACGGAAGCGACCTTCAGTGGCTTAAAAATATTGGATAAAAAGCGCGTAGCGGTTAGGTGCGCTGGTGATTAGGTGTAGGTAGTACTTAGGCTGTAGTAAACCCTCCGCCGCATGGATGCGGCGGCGGAGCTCTCATGGATGGGTTCACAGCGTGTTTACGGAAGCCTAAGTACTGCCTGCGCCGAATTCTCAAGCCTACCTCCTACAGCCTGATGTGCACTCATTGTTGAGATTGCTTGATATCCTGAAATGCAGAGAAAAGAAGTATGATTGAACAAATTAAAGCGAACTTTACTGAAAGTATTCAAACCAAAATTGCTGCATCTGAAATTTTGCCTGAATCAATTGAAAAAGCGGCCATGATGATGGTTGAAGCGCTAATTCGCGGTAATAAGATTTTAAGCTGCGGTAACGGTGGTTCGGCAGGTGATGCTCAGCACTTTTCTTCTGAAATGCTTAACCGCTATGAACGCGATCGCCCTAGCCTTCCAGCTATTGCGTTAAGCACTGATACTTCTACTATTACTTCCATTGCTAACGACTATAGCTACGATGAAATTTTTGCCAAACAAGTTCGTGCGTTAGGTCAGTCTGGCGATATTTTGTTTGCTATATCAACCAGTGGTAACTCACGAAATGTCATTGCCGCCATGGAAGCAGCCTTATCTCGCGATATGACCATTGTAGCCTTAACCGGTAAAGACGGTGGTGAAATGGCAGGCTTCTTAAGCGAGCACGATGTTGAAGTGCGTGTGCCTTCTAACCGCACTGCCCGCATTCAGGAAGTTCACTTATTGGTGATTCACAATTTATGTGAATGCATTGATGACAGCTTATTCCCGGCCGACCTTGGAGACGAATAACGTTTACCCATTTATGAAACGAGTTAAAACGTTAACTATTACTCTTGTATCACTTCTTTTTGTAATGCAATTACAGGGCTGCGTGGTGGCGGTTGGCGCCGCGGGTGCAATGGCAGCGAAAGTGGCGAACGACAGACGCACCGTTGGTACTCAACTTGATGACCAAAACGCAGGTCGCGCTGTGGCTTATCAGTGGTCAAAGAGTGAAGCGCTAAAAGAGCAAACCAATCTACAAGTCGATATGTATAACGGCATTGCTTTACTTACTGGCCAAGCCCCCACGCAAGCGTTAATTGATGAAGCGGTTAGACGGGCTCAGGAAGTCGATTACCTCAAGAAAATTCACAATCAAATTCGCATTGGTGAACCTATTGGGGCGGGTACTCAAGCTAACGACATCTGGCTTGCATCAAAAGTACGCACCAAGATAGTGGCCGATGAACGCGTGCCAGCCCTACAGGTTAGTGTGGTAGTGCAAGATTCTGAAGTGTTCTTAATGGGCCGATTAACCAATGCAGAAGCTAATGCAGCTGTAGATATTGCAAGGAACATAACGGGCGTAGCCCGCGTAGTGCGCGCATTTGAGATCATTTAGTCGCGATACCGCAACGGCCCTACTTGTTGCTGGGGCCTTGTTTATGGAAATTCTGGATGCCACGGTGATCACCACCGCGCTTCCCGTTATTGCCGCTGATTTTGGCGTGCCAGCAACTCAGCTTTCTATTGGCGTTTCTGCCTACCTTGTTGCCGTTACCTTTTTTATTCCGCTAAGTGGTTATGTGGCCGACAAATTCGGTGCCCGTAATGTCTTCATGGCCGCCATTATCATTTTTGTGGTGGCATCAATATTATGTGGAATTAGCACTAACCTAACTAGCTTTACCTTGTCTCGTATTATGCAGGGCATTGGCGGCGCGCTTATGGTGCCCGTAGGCCGTTTAGTGGTGCTGCGAGACTTACCCAAAGAAAAGCTAGTTAAAACCGTGGCTATTATCACGTGGCCGGCATTAAGTGCTCCTATTCTTGGCCCTGTATTAGGGGGGTGGATTGCCACCCACTTGAGCTGGCAATGGATATTCTTCATGAACGTGCCATTAGGCATATTCGCGCTTATTGCTTCCGCCTATTTGCTTGAGAACTTCACCGCTAATGTGGGTAAGTTTGATGTAGTAGGTTTTCTGCTAACCGGTATTGGCTTTGCCTCTTTTATGGCCGGTATAGAACTATTTGCTGGTCATAACACCTCTACTTTACTGGGCAGCGTGGTGACCGGGTTTGGACTGTTATTATTGATAGCTGCGGTGTTTCATATTCGCGGTGCTAAAAAACCTCTGTTTTCTTTTGAAGCCATGCAGTATCGCACCTTTCGATTGTCAATGTACGGCGGCTCGGTAGTACGTATAGCGTTAGGCAGTGCGCCATTTTTGGTGCCGCTTATGCTGCAACTGGGAATGGGTTACTCGCCGGTAGAAGCAGGTACATTATTACTATGGCTGTTTGTGGGTAATATTGCCATTAAACCCGCAACTACTTGGATAATGAACACTTTTGGTTTTAAGCGGGTGCTTATCGCAAATGGCATTATGATCTCACTGGGTTTTGTGGCGTTATCGCTAATTACTCAACAAACTTCATCGGTTGTGATTGCGGTTATTTTGTTTGTTAGCGGTGTGAATAGGTCAATGCATTTAACCTTATTAAACACCATCGCCTTTGCGGATGTGCCGAAAGATAAAATGCGCGATGCGAATACACTGGGTGCTATTTTGATGCAAATGAACCGTGGCATGGGGATAACCATTTCTGCGCTTATGCTTGCCATTGCTTCCCTGATGGTAGGAAATTCAAGCAGTGATCCGTCGCTTATCAACTTCAAAATTGCCATGGCGATGATGGCGGTAGTGGCGCTGCTTAGTATTACCGACAGCCTAATGCTATCGAAAACCGATGGCGACTCGGTTTTAAAAAAGCGGCTTAAAAAGCAGGTAAGCTAAGGCAAGGCAGGCCGCTGTTATTATTCAGCTAAACTGAGTTAATGTGATTATCAAAGGTGTGATTACCTCCAGATTGTCTCGATTTAAACCGACATATCAACAACCGACCTAATTATAGCTGACAGGCCGTTGTGTGCTGAGATTTCAATCGATGGACCAACACACTTGATAGACCTTTTTGCTGACCACTTACAATCATACCTATCAACGACATCGTCCAGAGCAGACATTATAGTATCCATTTGTCGAACGTCACTATCCCAAATATTTGGAGCAGCTCTCACATCAAGGGAATTCGCAGCCAAGGTTTATGTTATATTTGAATCGTTAACAATCAGGCCGACCCCCAGAAATCGCGTCTATAAGTCTTAACTATGAGACTTTTTATATAAGTTATATCGAATGGTCGACTAGATCGTTGCAAAGAATAAATAGCTTTTCTCTTTTAAGGTAGAAGAATATTGATAAACTTAGTTTGCATCATTGTGAATAGGACTTTCTGATAGGGATATCAAAATGAATGACAGTCGTCTCAGGCTTCTTAATGACAAACCCTCGTCGTTAAAGAAAGATCAACTAAACTACAAATCAATCGTCAAAAAACTATCTGAGCGCATTGTCTCTTCTCTTCACTCTACGCCTTTTACACTTGGGATTCTCGCACCTTGGGGTCAAGGTAAGACTAGCATGATGAAAATGCTAAAGAGTGAACTACTCAGTGAAGACCAAGAATTTGTATGCGTTTGGTTTCAACCTTGGAAGTATCATAATCGAGAAGAAGTCTGGAAGGGTTTGTCATTAAAACTGATTTCTGAGCTTAGCCCGAACGAAACAATCGGCTCTCAAATCGTGACAAATAAAAATACTATTATCGAATTTATTGCGAAGAAGCTATGGAAAAACACATTAGGAATAAACATAGATAGCTTTATAGATAAACTTGCAAAAACCCCTTGGTCTCCGTCATTACTCCATGAATTTGAAAAAAATTTTGATGAAATCATTAAAGTTATGGATCGGCAGAACAATTCAAAGCCTATTATAATATTTGTTGATGACATTGACAGGTGTGTGCCAGAAACAGCTGCTGCAGTATTTGAAGCCCTCAAGCTAGTACTAGAGAGACATGGGATCATTACGATAATCGCACTAGCAGATAAAGAACTTATGTCACTACTAAATAATAGGTTTTCTCCTGAAAAAAGCGTCCAAAAAAGTTGGGCCGGTGAATATATTCAGAAAATTATTCACATACCTTTTAGAATTCCTTCAATTAGTAATGAATATTTCAAAAACTATGTCATAGCTTGTATGAAAGAAAGCGGGATAGTAAATCACATTTCAGATGTACAAAGTTGGTCAACACTAATTTCCATCATTTCTGAATTCAACCTAAGAGCGGTCAAAGTAATTATTAATGGTATCGTGACCGAGTGGGATAAAATTACATCAAACCCTTGCCTCGTCGGAAATAAAAAAGAGGATCTCCAATTCTCTAGAGCCGCTTTCATTTATCTGCTAGGCAAAGTTTCACCTGATATATACAGCGAAATAGTTGAGGGTAATGATTACGGGCTTTATTTAGTCTATCAAGACTACTTCTTATCAAGCTTCCCAATAATCGACGAGAAACTAAATTTACTTTCCGCTTCAGATGAAAAATTGCAAAGTCTGTTCAAACTAACTTTTCAACCTAAACATGAAAAGCCACTTATTGAAAAGTTTTCTTCGAGAAAAGAGTTGGAACCTTACTTTGGGTATTTTATTGCTGATACCGCAGTAAACAATCAAGAAGCCACGAATTCTTCAAGAATAGTATGGAAAGATAAAACAGACATTTCTATTTTCGTCTCTTATACATTGATACGTGCAAATACAGAGCTAGAAAATCTAGATTTTGGTCCTTACACACTAAAGATAAAGCAATTGACTTCGGAAGCAGCAGATCTAGGAAATTATAGAGAATTTTTATCTTTACAAGAATTTCAAACAAATGTGTGCGAAACAGCAGACGACAAAATGGTCATGCTGGAAAAGTACTCAGAACTTGTCACCATAGCTCAAAAAGCTCAAGACTTTGCTACCTGTGTAACCAATTTAATAAAAATCGGAAGAGTATGGGTTGAAATCGGTAAAACTGAGCAAGCTAATGATTATTTCAACAAAGCCAAATATCTTTGCCAAAAGCACAGACTTGATAACAAACTTTTAGTTGAGTCACTACTCGAAATTGCACAGTGCAGGATAATAGAAAATAGGCTAGATGATGCAGGGCAAGCAATAGCACTTGCTGAATCGATATCTGAAAAAGACAACCTTGAAGAGCAGATAAAGCTTTCTATCGAGAAAAAAATTGACATCTCAACATCTGGAAAACAAATTGTAGAAGAAAAAGTATTTTCACCATTGATTGAATTTTGGAAAGATAGAGGAAATTTTGAAATCGCTGCCAGAATTCAGTCTAAAAAGTGTATCGCTTTCAATACTAATCCAGATATGTTGGTTTCTTCACTTATAGACCAAGACGCATCACTAAGAGCGCGAGTCAGCAGTTATAGCAGAGCTGGCTATCTATTTCTCAATAGCGACAAAGTTGATTCTGCATTCTTCTTTTTGAAGAAAGCTGCGCACTTAATTCCAAGTTCCACAATCAAACTTAACTTTTGCCTTAACCTGCTGTCGTTTTGCAAAAGTGTCCCTACTAGTAAAAGCGCTGTATTAAACGAGCTATCTTCTCTCGCTATATTTGAAGACTCAGCATCAGAATCAAGTTTCAGAGCTGCATTGGCGAATGTCTTTTTAGGCATGAAGGACTTCGTTTGCGCAACAAGAGAACATGATTTAGCGATAAAAAAACTGATGTTCAATAAACCCAATACGGATTCAAACGAATTAGTTAAACTAATCAATAGCCATGAGACACATATAATTAATATTAAAAAGATGAGTTAACCGTTTAAAAAATTTAAAGGAATAAAGGCTATGTTTGATGTGTCAAAACTTAACGTGGGTCATAAAATCACTGGAGATAAGGTTCTCGTAATTGGTGTAGGAGGGGGCGGTTGCAATGCTATAGATTACATGCTTTCAAAGGATATAAAGGGCGTCCAATACCTGAGTTGCAATACTGACCAACAAGCCTTGGAATCGAAAGCCTGTAAACAGAAATTGCTACTAGGTTGGGAGTTAACAAAAGGTTTAGGAGCGGGATCAAAACCGGAAGTCGGGAAAAATGCAGCGATTGAAAGTCGAGAGAAAATAGTAGAGATAATAAGTCCTTTCGATCTTGTATTCATAACAGCTGGAATGGGCGGTGGAACTGGTACAGGAGCAGCGCCAGTCATCGCTAAAATTGCAAAAGAAGAGGGTATTGTTTCCGTTGCAGTTGTGACGAGACCCTTCAGCTTCGAATTAAGAGACAAAAATGCCCAGTCTGGTTTATCTGAACTAGCCTCTCACGCTGATTCGTTAATTGTCATTCCAAATGACAAATTACAACCATTATATGGTAGCTCAACATTAAGTGACGCATTCGCAAAAATTGACGAAGTATTGTTCAAGTCGACAAGAGGCATTGCTGAGTTAATCACAAACTGTGGAAATATAAACATTGATATCAGTGACATAAAAAAAGTCGTCACGGAAAAAGGATTATCTACAGTAGCAGTCGGTGAAGCGCAAGGCCCTAAACGTGCGAGCGAGGCTTTTAGAAAAGCGATTACGAGCCCACTCATTGAGACGAGTAATTTTACAAGCGCTCGCGGCATTGTTGCAGTAATTACTTCCGATCCAAGTATATCTATTGAAGAGTATGAGTTGATCGGTAAGTCACTAAATAGTTTAGCCACTGAAGAAGCTCATATCATTTTAGGTACCACTATTGATTTTGAGGTCAAAGATGAAATAAGACTTACAATATTGCTAAGCGGTGTAAATTTAAACGATTACGAGATGAAGCATGACGATTATTTTGATATAGAGTCCTTTATAAGGGATAACTAGGTTCTTGCAGGGAGAATCATAGACTTTTGTTTATTTTTAGGAGCGATTTTTGGCTACTTCATTACTAAGAACACCTATTCATGACAAATGTCACATTACTTTGCTTACCTTTGTGACTAACTAAAACTCTCCACGCACTACATACTTTCATCACTGCTTACGCACTTTTATTTATCAACTAAAAAGGCATCGTGATGAACACACAAACACTAACGCTAGAACAGCAACGCGACATTATGAAACAACGCCGCTTTATCGCCATGCCACTGGCCGGCACATTAGTTTGGGCGGCAATGGGTTGTGCATCACCTTTTTTCAATGAGGTAATTCAAACTTGGATGCTCTACCTTGGCACTGGCGCTATTTTCTATATTGGTTCAGGGCTTTCTTATTTAACTGGCGAACGCTTCTTTTCGAAAGACCGCCAAAATACTGAATTCGACACCTTGTTTTTTATTGGAATGGCCATGGCATTACTGGTATTTGCCATCGCCCTGCCCGTTGCCGCTATCGACCATACTACGCTTCCACTGAGTATTGGCATACTCACTGGGCTTATGTGGATGCCGCTATCGTGGGCTATCCAACACTGGGTTGGCTACTTTCACACTGTCGCCCGTACCCTAGGTATTCTCATTGCTTGGTATGTGTTTCCAGAAGCCCGTATTGAAGCCATATCAGCAGTTATTGTGGCAGTTTACTTGATATCACTTGTGGCATTGGAAGTAAGATATCGTGCCATTAACCGCACAACACTAAAAGTAAGTCGAGTTTCGGCTAACGCTGGCGTAACAATGTCGGCACGCCCTACTACTAGCCCTATTCCACAATAAACCCATATTCATTACGGAGAGAAATTATGACTTACTTATTCTTAGCCCTAGCCATTGTCACAGAAGTAACAGCTACGTTGTTGTTAAAGGCCTCAGACGGCTGGGAGAAATGGTACTTCGGCTATGGGGCTATCGCATTTTATATGGTTTCAGGAATACTATTTGCTACCGTACTCAAGCATATGGGGGTGGGTGTTGCTTATGCCATATGGTCTGGAATGGGTATCGCCCTTATCACCGCAGCTTCCGTAATCTTATGGAAACAAACTTTCGACTTCTATGCCGCAATGGGTATTATATTAATTGTTTCAGGTACTTTGCTTATCACCAGCAAGTCTGCCGTTGTATTTCAATAAGGACGAAATACCTAAGGCGTGTTGATCTTTCGTGATTGGTTTTTGAGCAGCATGGTAAAGAGTTATAATTTGCTTCGCCAAAAGTAAAAGAACAACTCACTACCATGCCGAGACTAATGCTAACTGATAAGCGGTGGCA